>QWCI01000054.1_pt1 | contig 42907 bp, 49 predicted proteins | sample 1972541 | NCBI WGS metagenome assembly QWCI01 (sample SAMN09866712, study PRJNA288562) | Human oral metagenome isolate term3_saliva, whole genome shotgun sequencing... | isolation source: mouth | host: Homo sapiens | place: USA: California | reverse complement strand
GTAAAAACTAATAACCTTGAAAATATTGATTGGGCCTAGCTTAGGCCCAATTTTTATATCTTAAATTACTTCCGATAAATTATCGTTATCGGAAGTAATAGATACTTTTGTGTTCTATCAGTTCCTCTAAACGATTGCCAATGGCTTTACCATACACACTACGAATTAGATTTGTTGAGCTGTGCCCTAATTGGGCTTGTAGGTTCTTTTCGCTAACTCCTGAGGCTAAACTGTGGCTTGTATAGTTAAGTCTAGCATGATGAGGAGTTAAGAGAAATGGCAGTCCTAGTGCCTCTGTAGCTTTCTTAAAGATGTTCTTTATTGCTACTCTTGATACTGGTTGATCACTACAGCGTTTCGATTGGGCTACATAAGAGTTCTTTGGGAAGCCTACAGCTGACCACTGGTTGTATAAGAGCTCTATAGTGTCTCTATCGGTAACTATTACGTCTCTTATACTTGTCGCTGTCTTAGGCTCGTGTAGAGCTCCCATATGTTCATCAAATGTCTTTGTTATCTTTAGTACTACATAAGAGCACTGGTGGTATTCCCTTTGAGGAACTAAGGTGTGTTCTTTAGTGTACCAAAGGACATCGCACCACTGTAAGGCTAGGGCTTCCCCTATTCGTAGTCCTGAGTTAAACAGGAGGTGAATAAAGTAGTACCAGTAGTTAGGCTTCAGGTAGTCGAATAGCTGGGCTACTTGTTCTCTTGTGAGTGCTTGTTTAGTCCTTGTAACGTGTGCCTTTGGTGGCTTCCTTAGCTGTGTAGAGAAGTCCTTAGGTGTTAGTTCGTCATAGTATAGCTCCTTTAGTGTTCTCTTAAGCAGTGCTATACAGACCTTTTGTGATGTCTTTAGTGTATTGATGAAATGCTGTAACTGTAGTCGTGTTAAGTCCTCTACTTTTGTGTCTCTAAAGAATGGTATAAAGTGTTTCTTAATGAGTGCTCTATAGGTTCTTAAGGTGCTATAAGAGTACTCACTTTCTTTATACCTTAACCATTCATTAATGTATTCTAAATATGTCATTAAGTTCACCTCTTTAGAATACCTAAAGAGTACTTTATACTACTCCTTAAGTATATCATTAAAGGTGTATGGTTCGGAAGTAATTAAGAGTATCTAATAGTATTCTTATAGAGTTCCTTTAGTTTGCTAAACTTCGTTAGTTAAAACTAAAAAATCTATAAGTTGCTTATTGCTGTCTTAAGAGTTAATAACTAAATTAATTGTCTAAATAAGCCTATTAGTTTTTCTTGAGAAGCTATTGACATAGATGTCTCAAGTTGTCTAATAGATAGAACTTTAGTTAAAACTAAAGAGAGCTAGAAGATACTCTTCTATCTCGTGTGTACATTGAGAAATAATCATAAGAGTATTACAATAAGTTATACATAGGAGAACTTTAGAGTGCTATAAGAGGGACTTAAGATGGGTTCTTAAGAGTGCTTATAGATGGACTAAAGAGTGGTTCTTAAGAGTACTTATAGAGATACTAAAGAATACCTATAGTACTCTTATTTATTTCTGTCTTTTAATAAACCATCAGTCTCTATGGCGATTTTTGTTGAGCGTGTGTAGAGGCTTGTGTCATTCCTTAGGTATAAATACTTTAGACAACCTCTAGGCGACAAAATAAACCTCTGTGCACGCTTAATAGACACAAAAACCCTAAAGAAATCGTTCTGACTTCCTTAGGGTTAGTGGTAAGTTTTGTGTTAGTGTTCGTCTACGGACTCACTAGTAGTTCTTAAGCATATTATAGGTGCTTATCCTTTTAGCTTCTGAGCGTCCCATTGGTCGCATTTGGTTTGTTTCATCTCTGTAGAATATCCCTTTGTCAGGATCAAGCCACTGCTCTAGCTTAGCTTCTATCTGTTCCTGCATACCAATTTCTTCGTCTCTATCCATGACTGCTAACCAGTAGGCTACTGCCATACATAAAGCGTCTAAGCGGTCATCATGAGCTAGTGCTCCTCTATCTCTGCTTAAGCGTGTCATTTGGTAGATTAAAGAGTAAGCAGGAGCGTTCTCATAGACTTGGTAGTCATCAAGGATAACCTGCTTATGGATAATCAATTTGTGCCTCATCATGACTGGCTCAAGAGTATCAATGATACGAGCCTCTTTCTGAGCATAGTTCTTTACTTCAGTAACGCTACAAGGGTGTATGTCATTAAGCACTGGTTTAAAGAGCTGTGAAAACATACCATCACCAAAGTTGCCCTCTACGACAATCTCATTAACTCCATAGATTTTAGCTTTATTAGCCAGTTGTCGTAATGTGCTATCACTGTAGCCCTCTCTAGTGCCACCTACTTCTAAGACAAATAAGTAGCCATTGAGATACTTAACGACTGCATAAGATGTCTCATCTTTACCTCTACCTGATGGGTCAACTGCCATTACTGTTCCTGTGTACTCAAAGACTTCATTAGAGCGTCCCTGAGGTTCATAAAAGTAGTCGCCCTTAAGAGCTACGCAAGGTAAATCATTAATGCGGAGTTGTCTATCATTACTCCAGTACCACTTGAGATTAGCTTCATCAAGCGACAAATTAGCAATCATCAAGTCCTGTACTTTCAATGGGTACTTCTCTTGGTCGCTTAGGTTAGTGTTAAGCATAAACTGTAGTGCAAACCCAGCTTTACCATAAGACAATCTACGTTTATAAATTTCTTCCTCATCAAATCGTCTAGGATCTGTGGGCTTCCCAGCGTAGAGCTCAGGGTTATTGTCGTACTTGTCAGCTATAATTTTCGCTAAGCGGTCTCCATAGAACTCTCTTTCAGATAAGCTCTCAGGATACAATACAGTCCATATGCGACATTTATAGCCACGCTGTTGTAACTCATTATACAAACTCATTTCGTTCTGAGGAGTACCTAGGTATACGATTTGTCCCTTAGGTTTAATGATAGCGTCAAACTCTTTAACAGCTTCATTGAGCTTGTCTCGTTGTGTCTGAGTGCCACTGTTGTTAGCTACTTCAACGTCATCGGCAATAAGTAGGTCTGCACGACTACCTGTCAACTGTCCTGAAATACCTACTGACTTAATACTAGGAGAAATATCAGGAACAGCAGGACCGACATCAAATAAGTTCTGTTGGTCTCGTTGGTCTGGTCTAGCCTTTAGATGAGCTAAGAATGGTAGTGTATAGATGATACGTTTGATAAAGATAGCGTTAGCGTCTGCTCGGTCTTTAGAAGCGGAGACAATCTCTACTTTCTTTTGAGGGTCTCTCCATAGTGTCCATACAGCATATGCACAAGTAATGAATGACTTAGCTACACCACGGAACCCCTCAATGATAAAGCGGTCATTTGGTAAGTTCTGTAGTGTATGAGCTATGTCGTACTGGATAGGTGTAGGGTCAGGTAGACTAATCATCTTCCATACCATGTATATGAATACCCTAAAGTCCTCTTTAGCTTTCGCTATCTGTTCTTCAGTCCACTCCATTAGTGATCTCCATAGTGCTCGTCCATAAGTGTAGGAGGATCAAACACTGGAATTTCATGTGTTTCTCTCTTGACTTCAATAGCAAGCTCAGGAGTTGTCTCTAATTTATTGTCTCGTAGGAACCTACGGACTTTTTCTAGGAATGATGGGTTAAGTCTTGTCTCAGGGTCTTGCAAGCCCTCAAGTAGTGCGTCTACTTCAAGCTCTGCTAATTGGTCTAAAATCTCAGGTTTAATATTCATTATTTGTCTCCTTTCTTTCGTGTAGCATTAAGGTCTAGCTTGTTTACTTTTACAACTCCTTTAGGTGTCTTTCCCATTCTGTAGTCCCATAAAGGGCAATCTTCTACAGTACAGTTATCGACTTCTTTAGTGTCGTTACAGCAACAATCTAAGCATTTAGCTCTGATAGCTTTCATTTGTGTTCTAATTACTTTAGCCATAAGTTCTCCTTAGGAATATAAAAAAGCCCCCTACGGAATATCCATAGAGGGCTATTGGTTAGAACCAACCAGTAGCGGTTAGTGTTGTTCTTTTTGTATGTTCTTTTTGACTGTAAAGGTCAGCCTTAAGGTCTACGTCAAACTTAGGTGTTTGGTACGACAATCTAGCTCCTGCTGTAATTGCCTTATCATTGTTAAAGGCTGTCTCGACATAAATACCTTTCTTAAATCGTGGCTGTTCAGGTACAGTTAAGTCTAGTACTGCTTCATGTGTCTCAGTTACTACTAGCTTCCCATTGTCTAACTTATGCTCTTCCTTTACGTTGTCTGTAGCTATCTCATGACGCTTGCCATTAACATTGACTACAAGTGGCTGTTGTTTAGTCGTGAATTGTACATCGGTATCCTCACGAACTCCAGTAATAGGATCTACAGCCTTAGGTAAGTACTCAAAGGTAGTCGTCTGTTTTCTCTCATGTTCTACATGAATAGGAGCCTTTGGTGTGTATGTAGGCTCTTCAGGAACCTCATGAGTGTTAAAGCGGTACGCTAGGAAGCCTACGACAATCACAAGGATAAGCGGTATGATTACCTTTAGCCAGTTCTTAATCGTGTGTTTGTTCGGAACTCCACTCATTGATATACTCCCTCACTCTCTGTCTAATCTGCCAGCCTAAACCATACAAGTCCCATCGCATATCAGGATCGTCATCATGTAAGCCATAACCATCGAAGTCTGCTACTTCTGCGTGTGTCCATACGTTCCCCTCAGGGTAAATACCGATTTCTACGCATAGCTTAGCGACAACTTTAGCCATCATGTCTAATTGGTCTTGTGTAGGAGGCTCTGAGCCATAATCAATGTTGCCATCAGCGTCTATAGAGGCCCCATAGCAACAACAAATAGAAATACCAATAGCACGACTATTGCGTCTCCATGTGTGAGCTTTCAAGTCCATAAAGCTGTCCATATCAGTGTGTAGGCTACCATCAGCGTCGATGTTCAAGTGGTAGTCTCCAAAGAATTGTCCATAGTGCCCTGCTGTCCAGTGCAAGTAAATCTTGTCGATTGCTCCTCTAGCAGGGACTGTGTAGTCCGACAACTCGTCAAATCTAATTTCTCTCATCTGTTCTCCTTTCAATTTCTGTAGATACTTTCTTAGGAAGCTCAGCCATTTTGTCGCCATCTACTCTGTAGTTCACTCCAATTCTGCTAAGTCCTGCTTCAAGTACTCTGTCAAATAATTGGCTTCTCTCATAGCCAGCCTCTTTTAAGTTCTCTGCGATACTAAAGAGCTCTGCAAATATAACCCCTACATATAACAAAAGAGCTACAATTTTTCCGATGTGGAAGCCTTGTATCTCATATTGTGGGAATAGCAGGTAAATAAAGACTGCTAAGAGTATAACTGTGGAATAAGAGACAAATTTAATCATGATATTCCACTTGTACTTTTTACTTTCTAAATAGCCAGTCTCCCATGCTCTAAAGAAAACAGCTCTAAACAAATTCATTACTGTAGGGTAATAGTCTTTGTCTTTACAATAGCGAATAGCAATAGCTGTCCACTTTGTAAGTGTATCGACAAATACAATAATGATAACTAAAAGAAGTGCTAGAAGAGCGTCTCCTAGCACTGCTGTTGGTATTAACAAATATTATCTCCTTTCTATTACTTAAGTTCTTTACCGCCATATAAGTGTACGGAGCCATTAAGTGATGTTTGTAAGCGTCCCCATGATCTCCAGCGGTTATCTGCAAAGAAGCGGTAGTACACCTCACCATTGGCTGTATAGTAGTACTGGTCTATAAACTTGCTATCTCCATAGTTGGATACTTTAAGGAAGCCATTAGGTATCATTACACCCCATGGCGGTGCTGTAGGTACGTTAGCACCTCCTATTACAGTTACCTTATACACACCATTTGTAGTGTAATTATTCCAGTCTTGAGCTGTTGTGATTTCAGTGTAAGGCAATTCTGTAGTAGCTGTACCACCATCGCCTCCAGCTGGTATGTCTGACTTCTTAGCATAAGTTGTCTCTGCGTCTGTTTTAGATAGGTAAGTGTTCTGAGCACTCTCTTTAGACAAATAGCTAGTTGTAGCGTCATTCTTTGTCAAATAAGGTGTAAGGCTATTAGCGTCAATCTTAGAGCCTACTGCTGTTGTTAAGTCGTTTAGTTTTTGCTCAGTTGTCGCTTTGTCTGCCTTAGCGTCTACTTGGGTTTTAACCTCAGCTATCTTAGCGTCAACTGTTTCAGTCGTTAAGATATTCTTAAGGTCTTTCTCTGTGGCTACTCTATATGTCTTATTGTCAGTTCTATCAAAGTACTTAAACGTTTTACCGACAAATACTGTCTCTGTATCACCCATACCAATCTCAAGGGTATCGTTAGTGATGATACGGAGTACATGGTGAGCACTTCCCTTGCTATCTCTAGCTTGTAATGAGATATTGTTAGGTAAGATAAGGGCTCCTGTAAGACTGCCACCTGATAACTGTAGGTATCTTGTGTCTGCTGTAGCCTGTGTAAAGATATTAGAGGTTTGATTTTTAATCTCTTGTATCTTTGTCTCAAGCTCAGTTTTGTCTTTCTTAGTGATAACTGGATAGATTTGCCCATCGGAACGATCGTAGTGCTCTAAAGTTTTACCGACAAATATTGTCCGTGTGTCAGCCATACCAATCTCTAAAGTTCCGTTTGTCATTATCCTTGCGATATGGTGAGAACCACCATTAGCGTCTTTACCTTGGATAGATACACCATTAGGCAAGATAAGAGCTCCTGTGAGTTCACCACCTGCTTTCTTAAGGTAAGTGCTCTCTATTGTCGCCATGTCAGGAATGGTTGTGCCTATGTCAACTGTAGACAAAATATCCCCAGTCTTGTTTTTAGCTCTGTCATACACTCTGTTTCGTTTTCCGACAAGAATTAAGTCAGTGTCTGCCATACCCAGCTCAAAAGTGTCCTTGTCAGTGATACGAGCCATATGGTGAGATGTCCCTTTACTATCTTTGCCTTGAATAGAAATATTGTTAGCTAGTATAGGTGCCCCAGTAAATATGCCACCTGTTGTCTTTACGAAGCTGGCTTCTAACTGTTGAGTTGCTAAAGAGTTCTCAAAGCTCTTAGATGGGTTGCCGATATAGATTTCTACCTTATGCTTCTTGTTAGGTTGCATAATGAGTACTGCGAAGTAGAACTTGCCTTTGCGATAAGCAATATCTTCTATTTCATATTTAGGGTTAAACTCAATGATTTGCTTTAAGTGTCCGAATGGTGTGATTTCTACAAGGCTTCCTAGTGTAGCCGACATGACTGCACCATTGAGCATTAGAGCACCATTGTTGTTAAAGTCATTGTATTCGTAGTCTATACGATAAGTCTTATAGAGCTTAAAGCTGTCTCCATAGAGGTTTACATCACGAAGTCTTTGGCTTCCTGATACTGGAACTATAGAAGCATAAGTCCGTGTTATAGGATCATATGCAAGGTTGAATACACGCTCATTAAGTGTGATTGAGTTCTCAATCTGCATAGTATTAGCGTTGAGTACGACAATATTATTAGAGTATGCTTTACCATTTGTAAGATAGATTTTGTCTGTATGTTTGTTATAGGCAAGCGTATTGCAGTGCCCTAAGCGTTCCTCTGCGAACTCATATTTGGCTACTCGTTGCATTGTCTCAGCGTTAATCTCATAGATATGCTGTACAGTGCTATCACCATTAATACAAGCGATGACAAATACATCTTTCTTGTCGTTATATGTAAAGCCTTGTACTTGGTTGACTGGCTCGTCATATTGGAAGTCAGCTAGTTTAGCAATATTGTTAGCCCCTTGTAGCATTGGTGTTTCATTAGGATAAAATGGTTTGACATAAGTATATGTCCCATAGTCCATTACATCGGCTACACTATCGAAGCTCATGTGCTCTTGGATAACATAGTTACCCTTAGGAATTAGTAAGATTTTACCGCTAAGATTATCATTAGCTTTCTTAAAGGCTTTAGTGTCATCTGTTACACCATCGCCTACAGCTCCAAATAGTTTTACTGAGACAATACTTTTAGACAATTCAGATAGGGAAGCGTTTTCTGCAATGAATTTCTCCTTAAGTTCTTTTGTCTCATCTCGTATAAATTTTGTTTGTTGAGCTGTATCTAATAGTTCTTCTGTAAGGTGAGCAGTCTGTGTCTGTTGAATGTTCAAGTCCTTAGCAGTCATAATAGAGTTATCTTTCCAGTCAACTAAAGGAATAGTTGTAGTATCCCTATAGATATACAAAGGTTTTACCTCTGTAGGAGTTACGACAAATTCCACTGTGCGTCCATTCACTGTGTAGTCCTTGTCGTACTCTAATAGCTTCCCATCGACTTCTACCTTAACAAAGTCTCTTGCAAGGTAGTCGAAGCCGAAGTTATAGCTACGCTGTCCCACTACGGTCTTAGTGGTAAGTCGTGGTATCATGTATTATTGTCCTTTCATTTGTCGATATTCATTGTATAAATTAGCCAACTCATCGTCGCTTAAGTCCTCTGCATTACGTCCTTTAAGTCCTTGAGGTTTCTCTGCATTGAGCCCATCGGTCAACTCTTTACGCTTCTTATGGTCTTTAAGGAGTTCCTGAATTGATGGTTGATGTACTTGAGGCTGTGGTTTAGGTTTAGGTTGAGCCTGTGGCTGTACTTGAGGTTTAGCTACTGGAATACGTCTAGCGTTCTCATCTTCAACTCGTTTAAAGTCTTGTTGCTCCTTATGAGCCATATCAGTCATGCCTGTAAGGAATATTTGGATAGGCAAGTAGCGGTCAAGAGGATAAACAGCAGTCAAAGCATTTTGTCCTTTACCATTCTTTTGATTATCTTCAAGAGCTCCAATAGCTTCTAAGCCAGTGCGTGCACCATTGAATAATCTTATAGCACTCCCTAGTACTGCGAATTGCTTAGCTCGGTCAGCTATGTTATCAATTAACTGCCCATCTTCAGTCCACTCAGGGCGGTCTACAGTAGTTCTAGCTGTGCTCCCTTGTCCTGTTATAAGTTTTCGTGCGTCATCTCCAAAGGATAAAGGAGACAAAATAGAGCTTCTTGTTAAGCCAGCTGTGATGATATTGTCAGCTGTAAAGGTTTTGTCTAGGAACTTTTGTTTACGTTTTTCATCATTGCCATATATATATTCTGCTTGAGCTCTCATACGGATAGCCCATAGCATACCGCCTGAAAGAATGGTAGCAAGTGTTTGGATAGTATCCTCTCTTTGCCAGTGCTCCATAGCTCGCATTAAGTGGCTATTAAGTGCCATTCTTGAGAACGCTTTAAACTGCATAAGAATTGGTAAGATATGCCCTGTAAGTCTTGTGTTACCTGCACTAAAGTGAGGCTGTAAGATTGCGTCCATAGAGTGCTTATCAAGAAACGCATGGAATTTTATGTAGCTCATATTGTCATTCTTTTGCCATTCCCTTAGGCTCTTGCGGAGAGCTGTAGGATCATTATGGTCTAAGTCCGACAAATAGTGTTTTACTGTAGCTTTAAACTCAGGTATATTGTCTATACCTACACGCTTAAATGCTCGTTCACTAAAGAGGTTCTTTCTGAAAGTACTTGAGAACCCATCATTAGCCCAGTCAATCATGTCAGGTACTAAGTCTGCCTTAATTGATTGAATACTATGATTAGTGATTTGCTGTACTTGAGACAAAGTAGAAGTCAATCTTGCTCCTACACTTATGCCATCATGTGTAGCTCCTAGAGCCTCCATATGCAAGCCTGCGATGTTATTCTCTAAGTAGTTTCTGTCGGTTACTATTGGGTCAAACCAGTTGCTTTCCGACATATATGTACCGATTTCCATTTTTCTAAAGTCTGCTAATTGCTTAGCTGTAACAAACTTAGAGTGCTTTAAGTCATGAATAAAATCATGTAAGCGTGGAATGAAATGAGTGAAAGCTCTAGCACCTACTTTAGATACAGCCCCTGCGTGTTCTGCTAAGGCTGACAAACCGAAGTTCATACCATTCATTGCATAAGAAGCGTCTAATAGTACTTTCTGTAGTCTATCCATAGCTTGCTCAGGTTTAGGAATAACGTCCTCGAATATACGTGCACCAGTGATATGATGGAATGCTCTATGGAAGTCCTCATAGCTCAACTGTGCCTCTTTGTCGCTAACATAGCCTAGCTGTACGGCTTGCTCTAGTTCATTCTTGATTTTTGTATCAAAACGATGTGCTAGTGCTCCGACATCATCAACTCCTGTTACCTGTTTGATTGCTATTGCACCACTTGAGCGGTTAGAGACATAATTCATATGGTTCATGATATTAGTATCTCTTAGGTCTGTATCAAAACTAAAGAGGTCATTAAGAGCTTTCTCAGTAGTACCACCGCTTAACTTAAGTGGTACTGTTAAACCAGTGTTCATTGGTAAACGACGCTTAAAGTAAGCAAGTCTTTTGTCGCCCTTAATGTCTTTCATTTCGCCATCGTCAAAGTGATGTTGTCCAGCTCTCATGATATGATCTGCGTAGGCTTCTGCTTCAGTTCTTAAGTCAATGCCCTCGTCTAGTCTTTCTCTGTCTACAGCTCTCTCAATGTAGTGCACTAAGAAGTTTCTCTTAGCTTCTTCATTAACGAATTTCTCCGACAATAAATTTAATTTGTCTTTAGATACTCGTCTATAGAGCTCAGGGCTCCCATCGAAGTCCTCACTGACTAGCCCTGACTGCTTAAGGTTCTTTAAGTCCCACTCACGAAAGTCCTTAACGTGTTCTACAGCATTATTGATGGTTTCTCCATAGTGAGATATGTCTTTCCCATCTCTGTACTTTTCATGGTAAGCCTTGCTGACTACTTCATTAAATTCCTCTTTAGCGTGCTTAGGTGTAAACCATTGACGTCTAGGACGCTCAAAGTACCATTTCTTAAAGTCATTCTCGAATACTGCTAATTTTATTTTGTAGTCTTTCTGTACTACTTTCTTAGCAAGTTCTATAGGAATACCGATGTTATTCATGCGGTCTCTAGGGTCAAGTAACATTGTCTTAGCAAAGTGTCTCATGGTATCTGATGGGCTATTCGCTAGGTGTCCATAAGTAGTATCCATGATTTTGTTGAGTTCTGCTTTTTGCTTTAATTTGCCTTTGTTACCTAGAGCTCCTTGAGTTTCCATCATTACTTTTTCAGGGCTGGATACACCACCTTGTCCCATATATAAGTAATCGTCCTCAGGCTTAATTTCAGTCTTAATGAGTGCCTGTGGAGGCTTATCTGAATGTCCAGTTGCTTCTATAGGTATTTCATCGTCAGGCTTAAGTCCTACGTCTATAGAGCTCTCAGGAAGCTCAGGAGTGTGTGAGACAAAGCCCTCGTCCATGAATGGTATTTCTTCATCATCTGCTAGTGGTATATAGAAGTTGTTATCTTCTGCATTTACTGCATTAGCGATAACTGACGTGTTCGACAAATCTACATCATTGACTGATACTGAGCCATCATTATGCTTAGTGATGTAAGGTCTTGATGTGTAGTCATAAGTTTTCTCTAGTCGCCCATAGTAGTCCTTTAGACTTGCATAGTCCTTAAGTTTAGACTTGAGTTCGCTATTAGACATTCCGTAGAAGTCTCTAGCTTCTTTCCACTCATTACTTGTCTTATGGTGCAATAAGTGCTCAGCCCATTCACCTTTATTGGTATAGCCTTTGTCTTTCACAAAGTCAGCTTCACTAATCTTAGGTAAGACAATTTCATCTGCTACTTTAGTAGGTGCTTTAGGTACTGCTAAGTCAGAAGCCTGCATTAGTGCTTGTTCTGTCTCAGCTTCTATTTGTCGTCCTAATCTATCCATTGCTGGTGTAGCACCTACAGCTGTCTTGTGGTCTCCTCCTACAGAATGGAAGTAGCGGGCTCCTGCCCCCATACCAGCACCGAATAGAAATGCTGTAGTATAGTCAGGAGTGTAACCACCATACTGTTGAGCGACATATTGGTCTCCCATATTGATTAAGCCATTGGCAAGCCCTAGTTCAGCCATTTGGAATACTTTATTAGCTCCTAGGTTGGCTAGTGTTCGTGTGCCTAAGCGTGCTATCATTTTACCGATGAGTGCTTCTTGACCTACTGCTGGTATAAAGTTAAGAGGGTCTGCAATGGTACCTAAAATACCACCGATACTCTTTAAGCCATATCCAGCTTTTTCTACTCGTTCTTGTCTAGCAAAGTCATCCCGCTTTTGCTGGATAAGAGCCCCTAGTTGAGCTTGAGACTTAGCATTTGCAAGTAAGAAATGTCGTGTCTCAAGATCATTAGGGAAGTACTTTTCGATTGCCTTTAGGTCATTTTCATTAGGTGTCCAGTTTGGGTCTAGTGGTTTTATCCCTTGAGCTTCATTAAGATTAATTCCTGTGCGAAGCAATGCTACGGAACCATTGTTATACCACTCATTCAAGAAGCTATCTTTAGCTTGCTTCCAGAAGCCACCTGTATTTGTGTCGGCTAGTGGCTCAAAGACATCATCTGAGAAGTCATATACTCGTGGTCCCACACCTTTCTCTAGTCCTCCGAAGCCAGCATAGTGCCTGCCTACTTTAGCTCCTGCGACATATGTTTCCCCAGCAATGTTAGCCATGTCCGTACCATAGTCGTCTATATCTTGTTCTCTAGTTTTACCATTATCTCTAAAGTAACCATTGTCATACAAGATAGTTGCGTATTCGCCTGCTGAGGTAGCATTATGAATTTCAGGATAATGTGCGAAGAAGCCATCATGTAGATATGTAGCGTACTCTTCATTACTATCAAAGTGTCCATAAGTAGCGGTACCATCTTCCTCAGGCTGTAGTCCTGCTCCCTTATGGTACCCAGTAAGCCCACCATAGTTGTTATCTTCAACTGCTAAACGTGATGTACCATTGCCACTTTCGTGTACCATGTGTGCTATCTGTAGCTTCTTGAAATAGTCTGATGTACCATATTTCTTTTGATATATGTCGGCTATCTCAAGTATATTGGGGTTTATTTCCATATGTTACCTCCTTTCTTTATATACCATAGAATGGAACTGCTCCTGTTGCCTCATCTGCTAAGCGTTCCCCTTTAGCATTTTCTAAGGCTTTATTATATTGATATGTACCATCAGCGATTGCTCGTTCTTCTGCTGTTGTATCACTTAAGTATTGGAATGCTCTATTACCAATATCCCATGGATAATATGCTAAGCCCTCCATAGAGCCTGATTGTCGTATATATACAACATCTTGGTCGGGGTCATAGCTCACCCATGAGCCATCACCTTGTTTACTTTTCAGCTCATCTAATACATGTCGAATCCCCTCACTAGCGAAGCTCTCACTAGATACACCAGTACTATCGACAATAGATCGTGGTAATAGTACACCATCATAATTGATAAATGAGTGCACTAAGTTGTTTTTAGCTTTCTCCATAGCTTCATCTGCTGTGAAGCGTCCAGTTGCCTTAAGTATCTCTGCTTGGTCTCTAATAGCTCCTAATAAGCCTGTAGGTGTGCTTTCAGGTATAGTGAATGCACTCCATGTGCCTGTTCTAATATTTAATGCTTCAGAACGTCCCATAGGAATTGCATTGATAGCTGTCTTAACCTTGTCTGCTGTATCAGGGTCTCGTAGAGCTTGCATACCCATAGCGAATATTTTAGTACCCTCGTCTTGTCCCATGCTGTCTTGTAGACTTCCTAGAGCTTGGATACGTCCAGCCCATTTAGGATCTAAGAGTTGATGTATCATGTTTGGTCGTGCTCTATAGAGCGACAAAGCAATTCCGACAATCTCAGGCATATTACCACTTTGATCCATAGAAGCTAAGGCTACGTCCATTTGGTCTTTCATAGAGGTTCTCATAGCATTACCAATAAGAGGGTTTGCTAAGACATACTGTAAGCCGTCATATTGCCCACTCAATAGTCTTTGTCTAAGCATTTCTCTAGCACCGCTTATGAACATATCAGGGTCAATACCCATGTCCTTAAGGTCTGCTTCACTTCTTGGGAACTCCATACCATTCCATGACGCTTTACCAGCAAGCATTGCGTCAAACATTGGCTGTAGTGTAGCCATTGCATTACTTCTAGCTAACTCGGTTTTCTGTTTCATGAGTGCTAGTTTTTGTTGTCGTGCTATCTCAGTCTTGATGTTAGCTACTGCATGGTTATATAAAGGAGCTATTAAGCGGTAATCTTCAGGACTTTCTTCTTTCTTTTTCGCATAGTACTCGTCAAGCCCCTCTACAGTTTTAATTGCTTCAATATCTTTATTGAGAGCGACAAATCTGTCATTTCTAATCTTAACGGCTTCCGTATTGGCTCCATCTTTGTAGTCCGACAAATCAATTACGTCTTTCACTCGACGTCTATCGTCGTACTCCATTTGTCCAAAGGCTTCTACTAGGTCTGCATTACCAGTCTTAGAGATTGCTTCTGCTACGTTGCCTAATAGCTTGTACTCAAGGTTACTATCACTTGTCGCTGTCTCACGAATATTAGTGATAAAGCTCTCAAGATATGGTGTACCATCTTCTACAGTAATGTCAGGGTTATTCCGTGCGAAGTCCCCTACCATTGCAGTAATACCATTGACACGCTCTAGCTTCAGTTGAGTTTCTTTACGTTTCGTAAAGGTATCAAATACAGCCATCTTAGTCGCCATATGTTGCTCTTCAAGTCCGCCTTGAAAAGCATATTGGTTCTCGATGTTCTCCTCACTCATGTAGTCCTTAAGTCGTGCTTCATAGAACTCATCGAATGTATTGAATTGTCGTGGTAAATCAGGTTGTTGCTGATGTTGGTCGTCATAGATTTGCCAGTCGCTCTCTATGCGTTTCCCCATCTCAGTACCTCTCATGCGGTCAATAGTTGCCACTGCATACTCATTGTCCTGTAGATTGAACTTACCACTTGTCGCTAAGATTTGACGTGTAGTTAAGCCCTCTTTTTGAGCTTCAGTCATACTTGTGTATAGCTGAGGAGCTATGGCTTTCGCTATTTTTTCTTTACGCTCCTCTTCATCATTTGTGTACTGTTTCCACGCTACTCCTAGCTGAGACAAACCAGTTGCTAATAGGTCTGCGTCATTCGTAAAGCGTGCCATTGGTGAGCCTACGGAGGCGACATTAGACAAATTCTGTTGATACGTTTGAGGTGCATTTGGCATAAACTGTTGTGCAGTGCCTATAGAGCCACTCACTTGTGTATTGTTATTTGCCATCTATAATTGTCCTCCATTGAAAATGTATTGATTGTTGTCTTGGTTATACCCTATGCGTGGGTTACCAAATCTAATTGGTTGTCGATAAGAAGTACTTAAGAGTTTAGGGTAGTCCATATTGATTGATAAGGCTGTAGCAAAGCCATTAGCACTGTACTGATAGCTTGCACTATTTGTGTCGTATCGAATATTAGGGTTGCCATAATTGATTGCCTTAGGATCATTAACTGTGTACCCTAATACTCCTCTGCGTGTATCCGCTAGGCTAAAACCATCGTTAGCACTGGTTCGCCATGGGTTCTGACTAGCTGTCCTAAAGGTGTAGTTAGGTTCCCATCGTTTCATAAGGCTGTCTACATGAATACCACTTGTACCACCTACACTACTCCCATCGCCTATCTTAGCTATTCTATTAGCGTTCATATTCTTATAGTCGTTATAAGCCGACATTAAAGCACCAGCTTGACTAAGAATACCTCCTATTAGAGTTGGGATACGAGGTGTTTCAAGATGAGACAAATATTCCCTAGTGCTTAGGAATACACGCTCTTTGTTTTGGTCTATCTCATCACTCTTACGGATATAATTGTCTTTTACTTGATTTGTCGTTCGTAGCCCATCAGCTTTCGTAGAGCGTACCAATAGCTTGGCTGTCTTACCACTTTGGTATTCTCCAGTGCTTGCCTGTACGCTTTCTTCAAGCCCTCTTGCCTGCATACGAATAGCTCCTAATTGAGCTACACTAGCTTCAAAGGCATTTCTACGCTCATTCTCAAAGTTACCTAAAGAGTAATTCATTGTCTTAATGGCTCCTTTAGCCTGTGCAATGATTTGGTCTGCCTGTGCTTCTGCTTGTCTCCTCTGAGCTCTATAGTTGTTATAAGCACTCAATAGTTGCATACCCATTCCGATTGATGTATTGCCTCCTAAAGAGCCAGTAGTAGCTAGTCCTCCAGCATTCATAGCTCCTAATAGCTGTGTATTAGCTGTACCCATAAGTCTCCTCCTTTCTATATTTGTCTAAATTTATACGTTACAAGTCCTTGCCATACTGTTGTGTTAAATGCACTTGGTAAAGGGCTTGTATTGATTACTGTTACTTCAGTGTCTGTATTGCGTCCCATTAGTGGAACACGGAACTCTCCAGTCTCTAGTGGGTGTATACCGACTTGATTACTTGGTGTACCGACAATACGTGCAGTCATCTTGTAATGCTTAGGTGTCTTACCAGTTGCATTTACAATGACTTCAAACTCTCCTGTGTTGTCATAATTGATGTGCAGGAAGCGTAGTTGTAGTCTGTCATTAGGTATCGTGTCGGTACCTGTTTGACTTGCTTGTTTAATAAAGAATGTGCTATAGATAAACTTAAACTCATAGGCTACTCCTATGAAACATTCAAAGTCCTCCAGTGGTTCTACTTGGTGTGGTATTACTACAGTATCTTTTCCTGAGTACACTGAGCCATTCTTAAGTACTATTGTGTACTCTCTAGGCTCAGAATAAGCGTCTCCATAGATTGATTTGACGTCATACTTCATCTCCTTGGTGTCTTTATCAAAGGTACCATGTAATGTCGTTTTAAACTTCCTGTCCAGCATTACTCGGTATGGTTCTGAGACAAAATCTTTTGTATTGTAGCTAATTGGTAATTTCTCAAGGAACGTATTGCCTCCTCGGTTAATTACTAAGTACATAACAGAATTGATAAAGTCAGCACCTATAATCTCTCCATCGAATGTCCATCGGCTCCAGCTGGCTTGTGCCTTGCTGTCATTTAGGAATAGGAACTTGTAGATATATATGGTGTCTCTTTGGTTGTCGCTAAGGGCAATCAATAAGTTCTCATTGTTACAAGCCTTAAGAGAATAAATACTATTCTTTAGGAAGTTCGGAACGTGCCCTGTAACGTCTGTAGCGTTCTTTTGAGTAGTACTATCGGCTACTGCAAAGTATTCCTGTACAGTCGTAAAGTCTGTCTTATGAGCTGTAAAGTATAAGTTACGTCCTACACCTATAGGCTTAACCCATGTATCAGCGTCAAACTCAGTTACTTGGTCGATGACTGCTGTCTTAGGACTTAGTACACCTTCAGCTCTCAAAATGAATTGTGTCTGAGCGCTAAAGAGATATAAGTCTTGATTGAATGGTACTGCATTGTAAAGCGTACTTACTCGATTGTGCGATACTTGTAAATCAATAGGATCTGTATCGACAATAGAAGTAGCACTATCTACCCAGAAATTAAAGAAGTCTGATGTCCTCGACAAGTTGACTGCTTCCCCTGAGATAATACCTAAGCGGTTCCTAAAGAAGAAAATATCGTTAATCTTATTGCCGACAAAAGATGGTGTAGGGTTACTGTCCTCATCACCAGTCTTTCTTTCATTCCAATCAGCAGTCGTACAGGTGAATGTGCCATCTGCTTCTCTTCGTAAAATATAAGGCATTGTAGAATGGTTATAGTTAATCTCTGTGTTTGGTTTAGTTGTCTCAGTCCATAACTGTTGATCTATGTCATACTTAACGTAGTAGTCATCATCGGAAGCCTTTTCACCTTTGACAATAACTGTATATCCACTCGGAGCTGTAGATGGTAATATTTCAAATCTAGGAGTTGTATTAGTGAATAGCTTAAGTGCTTCTCCATTAAAGCCATCTGATACTGTTAGGTTTGTTAAGTTGCCTATAAGCTGTATCCAGTTAGAGCCCTTGATAGCTGTTATACCTTGAGCTCCCTCAAAAGTAATTGTGTCTGTTTCACTATAACTTTTTCCCTTGTATGTATATGTATAGTACTCAAAGTCATTATGCTCACCATTCACTTGATGTCTCTGAACTGTTACACCATATTTTCGTCTTTCTTCCTCTGTTAATGTACTAAAGGGCTTACTAAATGTCCCTGCTAGTTTACTGTAGAGTTGATTTGTTATGTAGTCTGTAGCTATCATTTTAGAGTGGCTCGCCGCTCCGCCATCAGGTGTTTCATAGGTGTAGTCAGTGCCCTTAAGACGTATTGTGTATTTTCTACCATATTGGCCTTGACGAACGACAACAAGTGAGCCTTGTTCCGTCCATGCGTCAGGAGCTTTATGTGTCTTATCCATCTCGACTACTTTAGTTGTATTCACTATGAATGTATGGTCTGCTACTGTGATTGCCTTAAGTTGCTTATTTGGTTCACTACAGGTTACATAAGTGTCTGCTCCATTCTCCATCTTGACTGTTTTCTCATTGCCATTGATGTCGAATATCTTAAGACTATCCCCAGTAAAAGCGACAATATATCTCTCTAGTTCATCACGATTGATGAGGTGTACTTTAGTTTTCAGTGGTAGTGCTGGTAGTCTCCTAATATGCTGTGTAGGAGGTCTCTTTTGTAAACCACCTGCTTCTGTAGAGAAGCCATTAATCTGCTCTTCTAGTTGCTCTGCATGACGCAACTTAGGAGGCTGTTGAGATATACCTGCAATGAGGTTCTTTATTGTTTGTTGTATAAGTGGCATTAGTTACCCCCTATTCATGTAGTTCTGTACAGCAGGGTTCATGATTATATTAGATTGCTCTAAGGTAATCTCTGCTTCCATCATCTGCATATATGCTTGAGCTTCTTCTTGTTGTAGCTCTTGCATGATTGTAGGATCGCCTAAGTAACGTGCGACAAAATGGTGAGCTGTCCTTACTGTAATATATTGTCGGAATACCTGAGGCATTTCCTCGAATGGTACATATTGAATGACTTTAGCTGTCAGTGGTGATACAAACCTGTCTGTATTATTTGTTACATCGTAAAGCCACTCATCACGCTTTCTAACAATACGCTTATCACTGAATTGGATAGACAAAATTGTGTCGTCCCAGTGAATACGTTTAGTATTGTCGTCAGGTGTCATGATATAGTTCTCTATTGTATTAAACGTCCAGCCCATAACTTGGATAGCTCTTGTCTCAGCTTCAAGCATACGAACTGCATTGATTGTATCGACATTCTCACTGTTATCTAAAGTGTCTACAGGAGCCTCACCCATAGCTCCGCATATTTCATTCACTGCGTCCAATTTGGTTAGTGGTGTTAAAATCATAAGTTCTCCTTAGACAAAAAAGGGGATAGCCATAAGACTACCCCCATAGAGTTGTTAAAGATTATTTTGCAAGGATAATACCGCTTGCCTCAGGACGTAAACCGCCATGACCTACAGCGTTCTTAGCAATAATCATATCAGCTTGCAATTCAGGACGACGTGCGTGCTCTAATTGCAAGTCTTTAAGTTTTACAGTTGCTACTGCTGTACGATGTGCACAAACAGCTAATGCACCTGCATAATCTGTAGGGAATACGTGTCCCTCAGGAGCTGTGCCTAACATACCTGTTTTGTCTGCACCGCCTGCTTTCAAGTGAGGTACAGCAATGATTTTGAAACCGCAAAGTTTATCAATGTTACCATCGACAATAGAAGCTACTGCACCATAGTCTCGGTTGATAGCGTCTTTAGAAGTGATGATAGCACTTTCTACTTCAGGTGTGATGTATGCAAAGCGTTCTTCTTCAGGAACGTATTGAGTAGTCCATTTTGCTTTCATTTCAAGCAAGCCATCAATTACCGCTTTACCAGTCTCATAATTAATACCAGCACCACCTGTAATGGTTTTCTCTACGACTACACCTTTGCCTAAACCAGTGATGTTCTCAGTGTTCGCTTTAACCAATTTAGCGATTTCTGCTACTGTAGCACCATCGGCTGCGATTGCCAATGCTTCGCCTAATTGTTTAGCGTACTCACCACGAACATCGTAATGATTCATAGCCTCGAAAATATCTGTAATCAATACATCGGAAGTCAATAAGCCATCAATGTTGATTACTACTTCGTTGTGTGGAATTGCTTCACGCAAGTCATCAAGGTTAGAACCTGCTGGCAAGTAATGAGCTTTACCACGACCAATTACAGGGAAAGAAGTAGACTTACCGCTGTCAATCGTTTTAATCATGTGGTTATTCATTACTTTAGAAGCTCGTGTGAAAGCTGTTAAAACCTCACCACTGAATACTTTTAAGAATAAGGCTAATTGATCGCCTGTGTTTTGTTTAGCACCTTGTTGTTGATAATTTGTTACTCCAGCCATTAATTAATTTTTCTCCTTTTACATTGTAAAATCACTGTTCATAATTTTTGTTTCTATTTGTTTGCGGTAGATTGGATCTTTTGAGTATCTTGGATCACTGATTGCCTCTACCATTTGTTGCTTCGTTTGGAAAGCATTTGTGTTTGCTGTAGTACCGCCTGTAGTTTGACCTAGGATAGTACTGTTAGTTGTGCCATTAACTGCCTGCATATTCGCTTTGACACCTTGGATAACCATATTGATTACTCCTAAGTTGCCCCCATTAATTGCACTATTAAAGTTGTCGATTGCTTGTTGACCTTGAGACTGTACGAATTGAGCCACTTGTTGGTACCCATCTTCGCCACCTGCAAAGCCGACTACTGCGTTGTAGAATTTCTCTTGAGTGGCTTCTACACCTTGAATGTATGCGTCTACAACTTCCTTAGGATAGCCAGCGTTCGCTAGGGCTTCTAAAGAAGCGTTCGACAAATTACCATTTTTTGTGTACTCTTCCTCAAGAGCTTTAAAGTCTACATTGCGTTGTGCTAAGTCCTCAGTTAGCTTCTCTGTTGTCTGCCGTTGCTGAGCTATCGCTTCTTGCACTGTATTTGTCTGAGCGTCAACTTGTGTCGTAGCTGTTGCTTCTGTATTTGTGTTTTCTACTTGTTGCTGTTGAGCTGGCTCAGTTTGTACCTGCTGTTGTTGATTGTCGACTGTAGGCTCCTGTGGTGGCTGAGCGTCTACAATCTGAGTGTTATTTTGTGAATTAACTGTAATGTCCACCTATTGTGTTACCTCGCTTTCATTCATAGTGCTTGACATAGCCTGTTCTACTAAGGCTTGCTCTTGTTGTGCTTCCATAGCTTGCTGTTGTTCTTGTTGGATTTCTTCATCAGTCTTAATAAGTCCAGTAGTGTCGATACCTAAACTTGTCGCTATCGCTACTAACCACTGATTAATCTTCATGTATCCCATAGCGTCAGGCATTTGCCCTACTACACTCATGAAAGTCATGAACTTATTAAAATCATGTCCTCGACCTAAGGCTTCCATACCAGTTGTAATTGTCGGCTCAATAAAGCCATTAGGAAGCTGTGCTAGTTCGCCTTTAGCCATTAAGACTGCTAGTACTCGTCTTACAAGTGGCAACTGGAACTCTTGAGTTAAAATGCTGTATACACCACTAAGAGTGTCCTCAAGCTCACTTGCGACTGTCCTGATTTCTTCTGCTGTTACTCGTTCTGCGTTTCGCTGTACGACATTAGACAAAAGAAAAGCAAACGATAAGCGTTGCTCAATAGTGTCAGCAGTCGCTTTTGTCGTTTGCATATCAGGATATTTATTAAGTTGTAGTGCTTGAATATCTTCAATACGACCACTTACAAAGTCGCCCTCTTGAGCGTCCTGTAGAAGTTTAGGTCTAGTAATACCATTAGGGTTCACTAGGTATAGTGTGCGTGCACTGATAGAAGCCATTGTTACTAGAGCTTTTGATAGTTTCTCTAGGCTTGTTAAGTCGCCTAAGTATTCTTCTACCATTGAGCGTCCATAGTCCTCGTTACTCCCTTTTGTCATTCTTAAGACAATATAAGGGAATTTCTCTTTAGGATAGGTTTGCTCACTGCCATTAATGAGTATCCCATCGACTTCGCTAAAACATTCATAGTTGTCGTCTACTAAGTCGCATTTGGTATACACTTCGACTTCTTCATCGTCCTTTTTGTCAGGGACTAGATTGTATGCTTCAGGAGGCAATGTGCGTTTGAGTAGGACGTCTTTGGTTATCAACGTAACTACTGTGTCTACCCCATCACGCTGTACGACAAAATGATTTAAGTCATAAAACTTAGTGCCATCTCTGTCAGGCGGTAGGAATACTACTCCATTACCAGTGATGATTAAGTGTCGGCTTGCTTCCTGAGCTGTGGATCTGAATTGAATTTCTTCAAGATACTTTAGGCTTGCCTGTTCGTATCTCATGAGTGCTTGCTCAATCTCTTGTGTTTTCTCTTCGTAAACCTCAGGAGATGAGTTGATGAGCTGTCGCTTCATTTCTGTCGACAACCCCAATTTAAAAAAGCCCTCATTCGGTGGGAATAGGGCAAGTACTAATTTGCTTGTTAAGTTGTTTACTCCTCGTGCTCCAATAGACTGATAAGGTGTATTGAATTTAGTATTACCATCGTCATTCTTATCGTGGAATACATGAGGAAGAGTTAGCTTTGCACAACTAATAGCTCGCTGTACATAAGGCTCTCGTTTACTCTCTAGTTTTGTGTAGAGCTCCTTAGCTGATATTCCTTGGTCTTGAGGCTGTGTAGATTTACGCTTCTTTGTCGCCATCTATACATTCACCCCATTACCTCGTGTGCCATTCGTATTGAGCCCTGTTGTTGAGATTTGTAGTTCTCTCTTACCTTTAGCTCTACGCTTACGCAATCCACCGCCTTGAGTTTCTGCATATCTTTGTTGTGTACTATCAGGTGTCTCAGGTGCGGATACGGCTGGTGTTGGAATATCAGGTTGTCCACCACCAAAGAGCTTTTTAAGTCCTCCCATGGTTCTCCTTTCGTTTCTACATATTCATAGGGTTATAGTCGTTATCTGTGTTTCGTTTGATTGTTAGTGCTTCTCTGTTCTTTCGTACATAGTTAGGTGTTTCACTACCTAGCTGTGCGAACTCAGGTGCTTCTGCTTGAGTAGCAGGTACAATGTCTTTACCAGTTACTTGAGGGACTGGCTTAGCTTTACTCCCCCATTTCTGAGCGACTTTATTGAGTACCAAACCTACTGCGAGCTGTGCCAGCATAGTTCCCATAAGTCTCCTTTCGTCTTTTAAAGAATTAAAGTCCTCTATCTCGTGTGTACATTAGAGTTCATGCTCTAGTCTCCATGAGTTCAAGACATTAGTTACTTCATCAATAGCCATGATATATGCTATCTTTTGCTCTGCGTTAAGATCTTCTCTACGCAAGATTGAGTGTGTGTTAAAGGCTCGCTTGAGTTCATCAATAATAATCTCGTCAACTCTTGGTACTGGTCTGTCTAGGTTACTCATAGGCAAGTACCTTTACCATATCTGTACAGATAGGCTCAAAACCAGCTTTCTTATAGCCATTCATAACTAGCTTAGCTGTTCGCCCTGTCGACAAAACATTACCACTGATGATTAGTTCTGCTTCATATCCTCTAGCTACTCTTTCAAGTTCCTTGATAGCTTCTCTCTGAATACCACTATAGCTAGTGTCGATACAGAACACTGACTCTTCCATAACTACTGTCTTGTCAGTCCACCAAAGTTTACCTACGTCAAACATTAGCACTCCTACAAGTTTACCTGTAGCGTCATACCATGCTCTAATGTTCCCCTTGGTGTTTTGTTCAAGTAGGTGCGTATAGACTGCTCCACGGCTCCCTAGAGACAATAAATGGTGCCCCTCAGCTTCACGCTTAAGGGCTTCGATATAAGTCGTTGCGTCTCTCTCAGGGTTCCTTAGATGATTTTCTTTGACTACGGTGTCCATAATTTCACCTCTTTAGTTTTCTTATTGTAATAACCTTTTTGTAAAATAAATGATAATCTAGCGTTCATCAATGCTTCTTCTTCAGTACTTCCATTAGCTTTATAAGCTCTTACTACAGCTTCCCATGAGCAGTCCCCATCAAGTAAACGCTTAGCTCGTACCTCACCAATCTTAGGGCAACCCTTATAGTTATCTGCTGTGTCTCCTATTAGTGTCTGATACATATGAAAGTAGTGAGCTTCTTCTTTTGTCGTATCGTAGAACTCATTTCGTAAAAAGTCATAGAAGCGACAAGGAATACTCCTAAAGTCTTTGTCTCCACTAATCATGATTGAGTTCTTGTCTGCATTAATTCCTATGCAATCGTCAGCTTCAAGATTATCAATCATCATGATATTAAAGTTTTCTTTAACCCACTCTCGCATACGAATAAACATCATAGGACGTCGTTTAGATTTACGATTAGCTTTGTACTCAGGGTTTAGCTCTTTTCTAAAGTTACCCTTGAGGTCTGTCATAGCCATAATAATCTCGTACTCTCCCTCAATGTTCCAGTGCTCTAAGACAAGAGGGACTAGCTCTGCTAGATGACTGTCAAAGCTCATTGTTGCGTCAGGGAAGAACGCACTAAGAGTGTAAAAGCCGTCTCCCCAGTCATGTTCAGTTTCTGCATTTTGCAACGCTAGATAAATCATCATGTCTGCGTCAATTAGTAGCTTTGTCTTTTTCTTTGTCGCCATCTGTCTCCTCTCTAACTAAATTCTTTTCAGCCCATTGGTTTAATAGTTCTTTATATTGTACTAAGCATAAGTAGAACTCTTCATTTTTCTTTTTGAGTTCTTCAGTAGGTAAATATCTTGTAATACCCCAGTCATCTATTAAGTCGCCTAATTGCTCGTCAATAAGCACGACTGCAAGTACTTCTTGTAATTCTTTGTTTAATTTCATTAATGACACTCCGCCCAGTTCTTACCGATTTTGCCCTCGGTATCTAATTGTATTCTAAATTTAAACTCTTCTTGTACGTCTCGTACTGCTAATTGAGCTTCTCTTACGACAACTTCTGCTATCTCTTGAGTTCTACAAGCTACTTGAATTTCATCGTGGATCCATGCCATGAGACAATAATCTCCGTCCCAGTCATGCTGAAGTCCCAGTGCCTGTAGTCGCTCTTCTGTTCTTGTTGTCCATCGTTTACAGATTAGAGCTCCTGCTGATTGCAATAAGAGATTTAATGCACTATGCAATGAGCGTACATATAGTTTTCTTCCATCAAGTCCTTTTAGCCACTTACGTTTATATCTCCGACAACGTGCTGATACATCATAAGGAGCTAAGGTGTCTTTAATGCTACTTGATAGCTTTTTGATTGCTGGTGTATTCTTTAGGAATTTAGCCTTGAGTTTCTTTCCGTCCTCCTCGGTTCCACCGACAATCTCACCAATCTTTGCATTACCTCCACCATAGAGAAACGCATAGATAAATGTCTTAGCTTGGTTTCTTGTCTCAAGCCCTGCGTTCATTTGGTTAGCTGTATGAATATCACCATTGAGTATCTCATGAGCATACGCTCCATGGTCGAATGGTGCTAAGAAATGAGCTAGGCAACGCAACTCTAAGCCTGAGCAGTCAATGCCAGCTTCATACCAGCCATCAGGTGCTTTGAATAGTTCTCGACATTGATAGCCATAAGGTTTGTCAATAGCAGGTACTTGAGCTACATTAGGGTTACTATGTGTAGCTCGTCCTGATACAGCTCCATTAGGGTTCACTTTGCCATGTATTCTATTGTCGTCGCCTAAGAGCTTGAGCCATGCTTGAGCTCCATCTGCTAGTTGTCCTAAGCGTTTCGACAACATAAATGCAGTGCTGTATAGCTTAGCAATATGACGTACCTCTTCGCTTGCCTTAGGATCATTGATGATTTCCTGTAGGCTCTCTTCGTCTAACTTTAGTTTTCTATTGATTTCCTCTCCGTCCTCATCTATCTCGATTTCAAACATTGTATCTAACCATTTATAACCAAAGTGAGTGCCTAAGATATACTTGAGTTGGTCTCGTGAGTTGATTTTAAACTCTTTGTATTTCTGTACAGGAACACCAGCTTTATATCCTAGTCGCTTATTGTCTCTCTTAGGAATGAATATGCGGTCAGGAATTGGTGGTACATATTGAGTGAGTTCGTTAGTTATTCGCTCTAGCTCTTTCCTCAAGTCTGCCTCAAGTTTTATTGCTTTTTGTTTGTCGAATGGGAAGCCATTCCGTTCTTGCTTCTGCATTAACCATTGAGCTTTGTGTTCAATCATAGAAGCGTGTTCTGTAAAACCTTTATCGACAAGTTTGTTATAGAGCTTATAGGTAACTACTACGTCCTGCTTGTTGTAGGCTAACATTTCCTCATTAAAGCAAGCCCATGCGTCCTCATTGTCCTCACTGTAGGTACCTTTAAGTTCACCTAAGCGATAACCAAATGCTTGTAAACTATAGCGTCCATAAAGTTTCTTAGGTAATACTCCTTTTCTCATTAGTCCGATGTCTACGTCTTTAATATTTGAGTAGACAAGTCGTGCTAGTATTAGTGTGTCGATTACCTTTTCATGCTCAAATTTAACTCCATAGAGCTTCTCTAAGCATGGAACGTCGAACGCTATAACATTGTGTCCGCATATTTTATCTGCTTTTAGAAGTCTCTGTACACCTTGCTCAATCTCATTAGGTCTATACTCAAAGTACTCTTCTGTTTTAGTGTCGTAGACTACCATACAGTGCACTTTGGTTACAGTGTCAAGAAGTCCGTTTGTTTCAATATCAAATACCAGCATAGTTCTTTAATAGCCCTTTGAGGTAGCTGTTTTGTGTTTTCAACTCCGCTATTTCGCTCTCGTTCTCCTCAATTAGTTTTTCAATTTGTTGCTTTTGTTTCAAACGTAGCCACGCTTGGAACTCAATAGATATAGCTTCTAGTTTAAATAAGATTTTTAATAGCATGTGTACAGTCTCCTTTCTATTTCTTCATGTAATTTCGTAAAGCGTGTTCTTTACGTCTGCCCTCTGAGTAATTGCTAACTCGTCTTAAGTAGCCAATTACTCGTGTGCCATAATCAATCTTTTCTTTCTCACCGCACTTAATGCAATGATCTTCAGTGTTTACATTAATAAAACCGCAGTTATCACAAATGGTTACAAGACAATTAAATGTCCAGTAATTACAGCCATATTCGCCAGCTAAGCATAAGAGTTTGTAGGCTTGCTCTTCAGTCAATAACTGAGCAATATTAAGATGACAAGCTGAGCCACCATCAAGATACTTAACCATGTCTTTACCATGTAGTTTTAAGCGGTCAAGGATAGTCATGTCCGTATTCTCTACAGGATAGAAGTATGAATTGTAGCAGTCTCGTTTTGTCTTAATGCCATCTGCTTTGTCCCACTTAGCATTCTTAACCCCTAAGTTTTCTGCTGGAACGAACTCAGTATTAAAACGAATTTTGTAGTTTTTGTATGCTTCTTTGTTGAGTGTATAGATTTGATTTAAGAAGCTACTCACTGTTTTAATGTACAAGTCAGGATCTTTCACTGGGTCTACTCTCAAGAACTCCATGCCCTCAAGCATACCATTGATACCTATAGTGCAGAATTGTTTGTCTAAGCTGATAAAACCTGCACTATAAGCTGGTAATAAGCCTGCCTTTAGGTAGTCCTCAATGACTGCTCGATGAGCCATTAGATACTTTTGTACTCGCTTGATTAAATCAGGGAACGCATACACACCCTTATGGTGCTTCTGTAGGAAGCGGTTCATATTGATAGTGATAACCTGTACACTGCCAGTAGATACACCGCCTGCACCTAGAGTATAACTAAAGGTATTGTCTGCAAGCTCATTTCGTAGGCGACAACAACTTGCTAAGCTGTCTGCACTTTCGCTTTGGTAGACAAAGAATGATAAACCTTTGCTCATGTGCTTAGCTAACATATGGGCGAACTCATCATCTTTAGGTTTGCCTGTTTCTTTGTCGACAAGTACTGCACTGGTGAGCACTGGATATGTCAATAGTTCTTTCTCTCGTTCTTCTCGGAACCAGTTCATAAAGAAGTCCTGAAGTTTAGAGATACTTGCGTAGTTCGCTTTGTCGCCATCAGGGAATGTAAATTCACCAAAGACGCTCTCAAAGTAAAACTTATCGAATACAGAGATATTCCAGAATACACTTTGATTGCCTCGTGCACTTGCAGGTTGATTAATTGCATAGACTACACCTTGTAGTTCTTGAGCAACTTCTTTAGCATTTGTCTCTAAGTAGTTGTCGCCATAAGATTTGCGTGCAAAGTGGTCGAAGTACATTAAGAACTCTACTGTAGCAATAGCACCAGCGAAGCCACTGGCTACCTGATAGACAAGGTTTACGAAGCTACCACAGAATGACTGTAGATTTGTAGGAGCTGTCGAAGTACCGCCTAGAGGTTTAGTACCCTCGAATAAATAAGGGAACATATTGATACTTGCACAGTATGGTCGTAAAGAAGTTTCATCGTGAATGTAAATGAGATGGTTCTTAATATCCTGCTCGTACTGGTGAGCGTATTCACTACCGAACATTTTGATAAGTTTAGCTTCTACCATTGCTCGATTGATTTGAATTGTCTCGAACTTGTAGAGCTCACTTTCAAGGATACCGATATTTTTACCATCGACATTACTGTTAGGGTCGACAATAGAGCCATCAGCTGTATTGAAAGAGTTCATGTAGTTCTGAATAAAGTTCACCTTTGTTTGAATTTGGTCGTCTGTCAGTTTATTTAAAAGTTGTTTAGCCATTAGTCTCCTTTGTAAAAAATGATGTAATATTTGTCCATTCGCCATTAGGCAATTTGTAAAGCATTTTTTGATTGGTCGTTGGGCTTGCTAAGCCACCTTGACATTCAATGTAACGTCCAATCTTGAGCCATGTTAAGTGCTCTTTGTCATATGGGAATTCAATGCAACCATGATAGAGCCCTACTGGATAGTCCTTAGAGATAGGCTTTACGATTTTCTCAAGGAATTCTTCAGGATCAATACCATAGTTTGTCGTACCGCCCATGAATACAACTGCGGTGATACCTCTTTGAGACTTGATGTATTTCTTTAGGTCATCTACAGTGAGCCATTGGGCTCTATCATCTGTCCAAAGTTCAGGACTATGACAGCCCTCACAATGCTGTAGACAATTACCAATCTCAAAGAATACTGCAATTTCATTAGGCAGTTCTGTTAGTGTTACTCCTTTACCCATCACTGGAATTTTCATAATGATAACTCCTTAGCTTTGTTATAGGTTTTCAATAGAGTTACATATTTAATCTGAGCTCTGTCGTGGTCTAGGTGCGTTAAGGCTTCTTTCATTTCATCTTTAGCCTCTTGCACTTTTCTCTCTAGCCAGTCCATGTACTCATCGTTTTTTGTCAAAATTCAGGTACCTCTTCATCTCTTTCTATGTCGTTCAATAGGTCAGTGTCAGGAACTTCTAGGCGGTTTTTCTCTTTGTTAAACCAAAGTTTTCCTCCTATTCCTGTATCCCCTGTTTGTCGACATTTTAATACTCGAATTTGCACTAGGTTTTTCTTAACGTCGCTCTCGGCTTGTTGGTTACGTTCTAGTGCGATTATCGTATCCGACAACTGAGCTATTGCTTGACTACCCCTCAAGTCCTCAAGGGAAATGCTACCGCCCTCTTCAGCACTCTTCTTGCCATCTCCTCGTTTAAGATGACAAATACAGATAAGTCCTACTCCTAGCTCCTCACAAAGTTGCCTTAAACGTGTCATAAGAATATCAATCAGCTTTCGCTCATTATTACTTTCAATGCCACTTACGGCTATACTGATGTGGTCTATGAGAATAAAATCACACTTCTCTGTTACAGCCATATAACGTATAGCATTAAGAATTGATGAGTTGTCTAGGGAACCAAAGTGGTTATACATTATGAAGTTGCCACTACCTAAGGTCTTATTAAATGCTTCCTCATATTGGTCTTTGGTTATTCCTTTACGACTAATATGTACTGGTCTGTTTAGGTATAAACCGATGTAGCCTTTAGAAGTCCTAAGGACGTTTTCCTCTAACATCATTGAGCCTATTTTTAATCCATGTCTCATTACTAAGTCATAGCCTATCTCTCGGATCATCGTGGACTTACCTATGCCAGTACCAGCGGTTAGCATTGTGATTTCACCTTTGCGTACTCCTCGTATCATTTTGTCTGCTTTTACAGCCCATGGTAATGAATACCCAGTTACTTCTTCAGGTTCTTCTAGTAGGTCATCAAGTAGCGTATCAGCATTGATTATGTTTTCAGGTGTTACTTTCTTTGCGTTCTCAAGAGCTTCTAAAAGTTCATTACCTTTGTCTGCTAAGTAATACTCATTAGGGTCTTTATACTGCTTGAGCGTAGCTATACGGAGCTTTTCAGGTGACAAAATGCCCTCTATATCTTGAGCTCCTTTGCGTCCTGCCTCATCATTGTCGAATACTACGACTACCTCATTAAAGCCCTCAAGCCACTTTAGATTGGCTTCAAATACCTTGCGTGCACTTTGTACACCGCATGGAATACTTACCACTGGCTCTTGATTTCCCAGTAGTTGGCTAACTGTTAGACAATCAATTTCTCCCTCAGTGATGATTAGTCGTACTCCATTGTTGTATAGTTGCTGTCCAAAGAATGTAGTACTGAGCTTTCCTTTGATAGCGAATGACTTGTCTTTAAAGCGTAGCTTTTGTCCGACAAGAGTTCCGTACTCATCGTAGTAATTAGCGACTTGACAAGGCTGTCCTTTGTAGTTCGTATAGTAGTACTGATACTTCCTACAGGTGCTCTCAGTGATCCCCCTAGCTTTCAAAGGCTTTAATGTCATATCACTTATGAATGAATTGTCAGTTGTCTTAGGCTTCTCCTCGTTGTGATTATGGTGTGTCTCACAAGAGAAGCAATAAGTGTGTCCGTCAGTGTACTCTGTGAGTGCGTCAGATGAGCCACAATCAGGGCACGGAAGATGAGCATTGAGAATTTCTGATGTGCTAGTCATGAATATCCATGTCGTTAATCAGTACTTCTTCATCGTCTGCTTCTATGTCTCGACAATTAATCTGAGCTTTTGTCTGCTCTATAGCTTCATTCTCTGAGACATCCTCAAGCTCGACTTCAAAGTACTTAACTTGCTTAGCATATACTGTGATGGCTTTATGCTTTCTGTCCATCATGCACTCGTATTCCTTTAGCTCGTCTCGTGTATCACTCAATGACTTCAACTCCTTTATACTGCTCTCGTAGTGCATTGAGCACGACTTCTAAGCTGGCTTGAGCTTCCTCAGTGATGTCAGCTAGAACACTAATAGTAGTGTCATAATTGTCCATCTCACCAAATGCTACTGCTTCTTCAGGTCGGAACTTATTGACTGTTCCATCTGCTGTGATTAAGTAGTGATGAGGGAAGAACAGGTAGCCTGCCTTTTGACTGTTTCTCAAGATTACTTGAGGGTCTTTGTCGTGTAATGCATACTGCGTTACTTTAATGTATTTTGTTTCTTTACGCTCTTTAAGTTTTCCGTATGCTTTAATTCGTTTTACCTCCTTTCTCTTCTATCCATTTCTTAGGTATTGCTGTACCGATATGATACTTAAAGTCATTCTTTTTGCACCAATCACTGTACTTGTTAGCTTTTGTCTTATTGCTTATATAGTTGTCTCTCATGAATAGGAACCGAATATCTAGCTCAGGGTGTTGCTTCTTGATTGCTAAGTGCTTACTTCTGTCCTCAGGTAGGAACAGCCCTTTGGCTTCGACAATAATTCCATTCGACAATATAAAATCAGGCTTATAGTAGTGAGTGGTCGTGTATGGTACCCTTAATGTTTCATACTCAAAGGGTACCTTAGCTTTCTCAAGGTTAGCTTTTACCTTGCTCTCAAAGCCACTTCTAGTACTCTTGTCGGTACGCTTTTTAAAGCCTCCTAAGCGACTAAAAGTCCAGCCCTTAGCCATTCATTACCACTCTACTGCTTCATCATCAAAGTCATTGTCAGGCTTTTGTGCTACTTCAAAACCGAAGCTCTCAGCTGTAGAACCACCGCCTGTGTATTCTTTAAGTTCTTCGACAAGTACTGCATTTAATCGCAATGTAATGCCGTAGTTCTTAGAGCTCATGATGTATGGATCTGCTGTTACTTTTACTTTGACTTTAGAACCATTACCAATCTTTGTGCCTTTAGGTAGTGGCTCACCATATTTGTCGAATACTCGTAAAGTACGTTTAATGAGTTCGCCTGTAGTTTTGTCTTTAAACTCATGCTTTGTCTTAGCTTTAAAGCACTCGCCATACTCTTTGTCCTCTTTAACTGCTAAGTTGATTGGTACTTTGTGGTTTACTTTCTTGTCTAATTGAGCTTCTGCTTCATTAAAGAGCTCTTCAAGTGCGTTCTTAAAAGCCTCTGTTTTCTCATCGCTCTCAAGTTTTACCATGATTGAATATCCAATCTCATTCCCCTCGTAGGTCTCAGGGCTGTCAGTGTGAGCCCAGCAAGCTGTACCACTTAACATAAAATCTTTACCTAGTTTTTGTTTTGCCATCTATATGTTCTCCTTTTGACAAAAAAAAAGAGCACCCATTAAGAGTGCCCTTAGAATATATTTGTTATTTTCCTGTAGAACCGCTTTCAGTTCCTCGTTCAGTATCTTCTAGTACTTCTCCCTCGACAAAAGTCATTGGTAATGTTTTCTCAAGCCAGCATTGAGCAATTCTCATGCCCTGCTCTAGCATTACAATGTGTTTACTGTAGTTGCGTACAAAGAGTTTTACTTCGCCTCTAAAGTCCTCATCTACAATACCCTCAATGTTTGCTAAGCTAATAGGATAATCTCGTCCTACACTGGAACGCAACTGGATCCGTAATGTGTGTCCTTTAGGAATTACTACTTTAAAGCCTAAAGGAATTTCTGTAGCTTTCGTTTGTACTGTTACTGGCGGTACTGAGATTGTCGTTGGAATTGTAATGTCCATACAGCCAGCTCCCTCTGTCTGTGCTTCAGGAATTACTGCGTTGTCATTAATTAGTTCGATGAGCACTTGCTCACCATTCAGTGTGATTGCTTCTGTTTCTTGTGTTTTCTTTGGTCGTGCCATTATTTCTCCTTTCGTTCATAAACAATCTTTGTGATTTCTTTTGGTACTACTTCGTAAAAGTATGCACTCTTTAATTCTCCCATTGAGCTGTGTACTGTAATTCTTAAACAGAAGTATCTACCATCACTGCATTTAAAAATATAATCTTTAGTATGATAATAGTCGTCTACATCAACAATTTCTTCGTCTACTTCTGTTAAAAATAGAGGTGCGTCCCATCGTAATTCACTAAGTCGTCTACTATCTGTATCTTCAATTAGTAATTCTTCTAACTCTTTTTGCTCTTCTGCTGTTAGTACTCTAGTCTCTTCCATTTTAGTTCTCCTTTACTTTGCTTGTTTAATAATTGTCGTAATGATTTCCTGAGCGTGGCTTAGGTTATCAGGTGTTACTTGATTTGCGACATACATAGCAATTAAAGTTTCTTTATTTGAAATAAAGATAGCTAAGATTGTGCTAATAATAAATACTACCCATACCACTTTTACTATTTTAGTACCCATAACTTCACGAAATTCATCATCTATGTAAAGTATAATTAATGATGTCACCGCAAGCATTGATACTACAGATAGTACAGCAATAAGTGTATCTACTAAAGGTAAAGCATAGATTATCCATGGGCTAATGATTGGTTCCATATTAGTTCTCTCCTACAATTCTAAAGTAACGTCTAAAGAAAATATCATCTGGTATAGCCACTCGTGTTAATTCTGTCATATATTTCTTGTCAACTCTTTCTACTGTAGTGATTAACCATGTTTCTTTAGCTAGTTCTGCTTCATTGTGGTCTTTGTTGTTGGTTGTATAATCTTTCATTACGACTACCTCAGTCCCTACTGGTAGCAGTTCTTTTAGTTCTTCTACAGTAAAGGTCTCAGCGTCATACCACTTGTTAGGTTTTAAGGCTTTCTTTGGTTCTTCTTTTAGTAATACCATTTCAATATCCTTGGTATACCATGCACTCTCATTGTCGACTAAGTGTCGTTCTTTAGTTGCTTGCCAGCCATAATTTTTGTCATCTAGTCCGACAATGTAGAATTGCTTACCTTCTGCCCTTTCTTCTTCTTCTACAGGTGTCCTAATAATTGTTCCTGTTTTATTATCAGGTATCACTCTTACACGATCACCTACTTTAAACTCATATTTAGCTTCAGGCTTTTCTTCACTCTCTTTGTCTTTCTCAAGCACTTCAATTAGCTTCTCAGCGTAGTGCTTGATTTTCTCTGCGTCCGTTAAGTCTTGCCCTTTGTCTCGTAAGGTATACTTAATGATATTACCTTTGAGGTATGCGACAAATTCCTCAGTGGTAAAGTTTCGCTCCATGATTTCCCATGGTTGAATGTTAAGTGTTTCGTAATGTTTGCTATTTGTTGTCATGATGTTATCTCCAGTTTCCAGTTAAGTATGTTTGAATTAAGAATAATAATTGTAGTCGTCTGTAGTGCACCTCTTGTGCTCTTATGTTTTTAGCCATTAGTCCTCCTAAATCACTCTAAACCAATTTCTGTAGAATACGCTTCCTGTTGATAGTGCTGTTTTTCCAAATCCATCTTTAGCGATGTATTGCACTCTTTCAAATTTAGTTTCTTTTAACTCAGGTCGCATTTCATCTTTATCTTCGTTTGAGTGTTTTACGACTTCTACTAAAACTCCTGTTCCTAATTTTTCCTTTAGTTCATCGACATAGAAGTCTGAGGCTCTGTATCATTTATTTCTCTCTAACTTTTTGCTTTTTAGCTCCTTAAGCTCCTTTTGTAATGCTTCACTTTCTTTCATTAGCTTATAATTACACTCTGCGTGTTTCTTTAGTGCAAAGTATTTATCAATGTTTTCTTTAGCTAATCTTTCGCCAGCTTCTCGTAACTCATGATTTTCCTTTACAAGTTCGCCTACACGGATCTCTAGTTCTTCAATTTTGCTTAACATTATACTGTTACCTCGTTTTCTTCTAGTTTCTCTACAATGCTTTTAACGACTTTCGTGTTGTCTTTTGTTCTTAAAACCTCAAGATGAAATCATCTGCACTCTTGTTTGTGTCTAGTTCTACAGAAACAACCTGTAGTGTTCTCATGTCAATCTTTACTTTCATAGTGGTCCCCTTTAGCGTCCTAATAATGTTATTGCTTCACAAATGGCTACTGTTCCTAGTAAACCTGCGATTATACTTGCTGTTATAAAAGCCGTTTCTTTATCTAGTATTACTGATCGTCTTTCGTCAGCTAATTTTTGATAATGGGTTACTTCTTGAAAATTTCTTATTTCTAGTGCCCTGAGCTCTTTTTCCAGCTTGCTTATTTTTCTTATGTGCTCTACACAAAGATTACTTTCTGAGTATCTTCTGTTCTCACACTCTTTCTTTGCTGTTCTAAGTTCTTCTTGATATTCGTCGTAGTCCATTGTGATTGTCTTTTCTACGTTCATTACCTTACGCTCCTTTCTGTACTGCCACGAAAAAGAGGACTTGTTGTGTTCCTCTATCTCGTGTGTACATTAAAATACTTAGTGAAAAATAAAAGTACTTGTTAGGATATTCTTTAGGTCTAAATTGCCTTTAGGTGGTTCGACAATATCTGATAAGTCCTCTCCAGTCATCTCTTGTACATATTGCCTAAACTCTTCAAGTGGTGAGTGCTCTGTATATAACTTATAGAGTTGCTCACGGATAACTACTTGTAGGTGTCTAGCTTCTCCTAGTGATGTACCGAAGCTGTCATGAATTGTCGTATAGTTCTTTAAACCAGCTTCATTTACTACCATCATTAAGTGAGTGCTGTCTAGGCTATGGATAAAGTTAGGTGCTATCCCATTCTTTTGTCCATTAGCGTCCAGTGCTTCATCATCGGAGACATCTTGGTAGTACCCCCACCATCTAATTCTGTCCCCAAATCGTGTCATAAAACTTTTTTGCACCAACTTCAGGTACTGTTGCTGTACTGGTAGTCCTAATGGTGTCCACCAATTCACTGGTAGTCCATGCTTAGTGAGTACTTTAGCTAATGCTTTAAGATACTCCATGCCCTCTGTCGCACTGACTACTGTCGTTTGTACCTCTTGCCATACCAGCTTAGCCATATACTTTGCACAAGGTTTTTCAAACCGCTTGAAATGTGGGTTGCCTTTTGTCGTATCTTCATAGATTTGCTCTTGGAAGCCATATTGTCCGCTACCATAGGCAAGCGTCATGACGTTCCGTTTGACTACTTTACGATTAACTCCATGAGCTAACCATGCTTGAGCCATTGAGCGTGTCCCAAAGTGTACCCTTTGTCCGCCTCCTACTGCTTCCTTTTCGACTTCATCAAGTGTTCCGCTTGTTGCGTCCTTTTCGACAATCTTAAGTACTTTGTCGGCTACTTGTTGGTATATGTCGGCTGGTCTTTCGTGGTCGATTAGGTTCACTGCACTTCCGCCTACTTCATCTCTTAGCATTGCTGAGTAGTGCTGTAGTCCTGAGCAAGTGCCATCATAAGCGATGACTAAAGGGCAACTATAGCCCTTATATGTCTTGTGCTCCTCGTAGTACTCAAGAGACTTGACGTATTCCATAGCCCATGCTAAGAACTGTAAAGGCTCATCTGCGTCTGTCCACCATAGGTAGTCCAAAGGGTTCTTTGCACTGTCGACAATATTAGAGTGGTGAGCTTTCACCCATTCCACTTGCTCGCTATGAGATACTTTGTCGTTGCCCCATAGGTTTGCTCCTTGCCAGTAAAAGAGCTCTATATCCTGGCTATCCTTGAGCGGTACTGGTTCTGCATATTCTATTAAGGACTTCATAAAGTCGTCCCCTTGATGGTTAAAGAGTGGTATAGGATAGATACGGCCTCTAAAGTCAATATTGCATGGGAAGTATATTTTGTCGTATTCCTTAAATTCTTTAGCATACCTAAACAGTCTCATAGCTCGTAGGGCTTTACTACGACGTGCTACTTCAATCTCTAGCCATTCATGGAACCTCTTCCCAAAGTCTTGCTTGGTCTCAAAAGTGTTTCTTACTGGCTCAGGTGCGTGAGGCTCAAAGCCTGCTATACCAGCTATTCCTCCGCCTTGCTCAAAGATTTCATTGACTACTTCATACATATCTTTATTGATACGATAAGCAGTCTCTTGAATTTTATTGACTGCACTATATATCTTGCTCAAGTCAACGTCTTGTATCTTTCTGATATAACTTTTGACTACCTTTGTTTTACCAACAATGTGGCTGATACGCATAAAGTGTAATCTCTTCTTCATCGCTCCGTAGTATCCACCTTGGCTCATGTCAGTCCATGGCTTAGGCTTCACGATCGTTGGTGTGCGGTCGACAATAAACTTACTGATAAACTCTGCATTATATCTGTAGGTGTCTAATAGAGCTTGAGACGGCTCTAAGTACTTTGTATGGTCGCTTGCTTGAGAAATAGTGATGAGGTCTGTAGATTGTATAAGGATATACAATATGTCTAGCCCTAGGTTTACTATTGCTCTTTTCTCATACTTCACCCACTCAAATTTATTCTTTTTCATTACCCCTTTTATATGTGAGGTTTTTTGATACATAAGAGTTCTTTTGTCTAAGCCCTCTTGAATACGATTGACTTGCGTCCCTGTCCCATCTTGCTTGAGATAGGCTTCAGTCTTAGCGTTGTAATATAGACTGTTGCCTACTTGGTAGCCACAACTTGATACACTGGCTTTATGGTCAGTCGCTAGTGTTTCGTTGATAGCTTTTTCAAGTACTGTAGCACAAATATTGAGCACCAGTGCGTCCTTACCGAATGCCTCAAGCATTGCCTTGAGTAGCTCCCTATACTTCTTGCCTACTCCTCGCTTAGGCTTGGTATTCTCATCAAGCCATGCTCCGATGTTTGTCGCTAGTGCTTCGACAAAGAGCTTCTTTAAGCCACTGCCTAATGGCTGGCTAGTAATTCGCCCTTGGTTTCTTGCTTGCTCTAGTCGTTTCTTAAATGCCTCTTGAGCTAGGTCTGTGTAATACTTTTCTAACTCTATTTGTTGCTCTATTGTTACGCTTTCCATATGTCTTGACCTCCTCGGTTCTTCTTATAGGCTTACCGCCCTCATACGTCTTGACCGCCCTGAGCGGTGCAAAAAGGGTATAAAAAATACACCTATCGACAAATCAAGGTTTCAATAGGTGTATTTAGTTTGTGTCTTATGGAAATTTACTAAGGGTATCCGCTATTTCTTCATAAGACTGTTCAAAAAGTCTTGCTAATATCTCATGTCTTACAGCGTCCTCTTTACTTATTTCCCCCTCATTCTCTTGTGCTCGCTTTTCTATGGCTTGCTTGGCGTCCCTTAGTCGTTCCATAGTTCTTGCAAGTTTTAATGATGAGATTTTAAAGTCTCTTATTAGTGCTTCAAGCTCCCTCTTTTTCAAAATCTGTAAACCTCCTCGACAATTTCGCTTATGTCTGCGTACCAATCGCCGTATTCATCAGCGTATAGGTGGATAAAATCTTCTGAGCCATAAGGGTTCGCTCCGCCTGCTTTTAAGTACTGGCTTAAGATTAATTCGTTTCCGACTTCGTTATATAGCCATGCTGGAATTGGTGCCCAGCCGTTCCGCTCTGCTTGTATGTTTGTTGCTTCAAGCAGGCTTAATGGTTCTATATCCCCCTTGTGTAAACGTAAAACTATCCGCATTAGTAATACATCGGCAATTTTTGGGTGAGTTTTTTTAATTTGTTTTTCGATGTGTCCGATTGTGATATATTCATTCATTTTGTTTACTCCTCGGTTTCTAATAAAGTTACTTTAAAATTGCTGTCTTCAGGATCGATGTTGTTTAGACTGTCTATAAGGTGTGAGGCTTCCCATGTATCTGGTGTCGTCCCAGTCCAGAAAATCAACTCATCATCTCGATAAATGCATATGGTGCAGTCATCGCCCCAGATGATTTCTAAAGGGGATTCTTTAAAACGCTTTAAGGTGTTTAAAGTCTCTACTATTTCATATATGAAGCCTTTCAGGCTGTTTGCGTGTACTTTTATACGTTTTGTATTGTCTTTTATTTCTGCTGTTATCATTGTGTGCCTCCTTAAGCCCCTCTATTGAGAGGCTTGTAATTACGCTTTGTATGTACATGATAGTTAAAAAAAATATATTAAAAGAGTTCATCAGTAACTGCCCAAAGGTAAACCCCTGAGACAATAACCGCCATTAGTATCATTATTCTTCGTCCTCCTCGTCGTCCTCTTCCTCGATATTTAGAAATTCGTTTACAGTTATACCGCTGAGCATACTGTGAATTTCGTCCCAATCGCCTATAGTATCCGCTTCGGTCTCTAATTCATCTTCTAGCCCTCTAGCTCTGATTTCTAATAATTTTTCTAATACTGTTTCGGAAGCCATACCTATCAAATCATCAAAAGTGATTGTGCATGTTAATGTCATCATTTTATATCTCCTTTACGCTTCTAATGGTTCGCCATCTTCGTCCATCGGTATCCCTAAGTGATAATATATTTCTGTCTCTTCCTCTAATAGGAACGCTTCAAAATCTGAAAGAGTGTATATTTTTGTCAATGCTTCCGCTCTTTCGTCATTCGTGATATTATTATCTAGGATACTTTTATACTCTTCTTTAGTTGTATTCCTATAGCCAACTTCATAAGCTAACTGCATAAATTCGTTAATCTTATGATGGCTAGCGATTACTTTTAGAGTGTCGCAAGCTCTTTGGCTTAATACTGTAAAGAGCATATCAAAAGTAAATGCTACATTGATTTGAATAGTGTCCATGATTTACCTCCTGTATGTACGCTTTGTATGTACATGATAGTTAAATTTTTTAGGGCTTCTGCCCTTATCTTTAATTACATTATACACTATGTTATTACAATGTGTCAATACATAATGTATAAACATTTCGTAAATCTTTTATCTTTTTGTATTTACAATTTGTTTATACTTATGTTATACTATAGGTATCTTATATAGTATCATTTTGAAAGGTGGTTATATTATGGAAAAGAATTATCAATTATTATACTATTATGCAACGCTTGACGCTGACAGTACTCTTACTATTAGACTACCCCACGAGCTCCGCGACGCTTTCGCTAATGTATGCCCTGATGGTAATGTATCAAAGGCTCTTCGTGAGTTTATGGTGCAAGAGGTGGCGACAAAATCAACTGTTACTCCTCAAGATGGTACTAATACAGTAAATATTAATCTTGATAACCTTATAGAGCGTAATCAACGATAAGAGCACACAAAAAAGAAAGCCTATAGAAATCATTAAGAAATCTATAGGCTTTCTTTTTTATTTGAATATATGGAATATTATTCTATCGCATTTTCTATAATATGGGTACTTTCCGCAATTTCCGAAAATTGTGTTCATGATAAGACCTAGAAGTAAACATACTATTATAGCTATGATATAATCTTTCGTTTTCAACACCACCTTGTTTGTTGATTAATACTCTTATTGTCGTGCTGTAGATCTTCTACATTACACTCGACAAAATAGTTGTAAATTATATCAATAGTATAGCATAGAGATTACATGAAATGGTAATTTATTTATTAGACAAAAAGTTGTTCCGATTGTGTGCAACGTGGGCTACGCATGGATACTTGACCATTGCTGTTAGTACCCTCATATGGACTACGTTGTGCACCATTCGGCTTTTCTAGTTGTCGGTATTGTTAGGTAACATCACTGTCTCAAATGGAACACTACTGTGTACACTGGAGAGCTCACTACCGATTGCTACTAGACGAACAGTTGTCGTACATTCGGTGGTGTGTGCAAGCTCCTCGCTAGGGCTCGTCAAGAAGCCCTCAATCAATAGAGGTGCTTGTGCACACCCAAGTCATTCCTGTGGATAACAGTTGGATATACTTTAGTGTGCTAAAGTAATCATTGGTGAGCTGTGGTTATACATGGGAATGACTTTGTTGTAGTTATTATTTGTGTCGAATGTAAGATTTATGATAATGCAGGACGTACTCGATAAGAGTACTGTGGCTACCAGTGGTGAGCTATGGTAGCTCCTGAGGTAGTCCGTGAGTGTTCCTTTAGTGGTACTACTGTGAACGACAGTGAGACCATAGGTCGAACTAACGGAGTGAACCATAGGCAGTCAAGTGAGTCCGTAGGACGAACACAACCAACGGCTGAGCGATTTGTACACTTATGTCTACTGTAGACGGACTAAAGAGTGCTTGTGTGTGTCTGTGGTGTACAAATTGCACGTCGTGAAGTTCTAAAAAGTAAGTGCTCGCATACACAAACTTAAGCCCGCCACCAACGTACTTAGGGTGACCAGTGGTGTGAATGTGGTTGAGCGAAGTGAGAGTATGCTAGGTAGTAGAGGTAACTCTGAGTGAACCTGCGGAGTGCCAAGCGTGAGCGTAGGGACGACATGGCAGGGGCATGGGGGACTGTGGCTCTAATCTTAATAGTATATATGGGCTCATAAAATTTTGTAGTATTTTTCCCTTTAGGTGTCTTACAGTTATATTATCGTTATCGGAAGTAATTATAAAAAAAGAAAAACTAGCCTATATTTCTTTTCATTTCTATATTGAAATTTATCGAATATAGTTGTAAAATAGTCATATAAACTATGTATATTTCTCATATTGCTCTCAAGGGAGGATAACTATATGTGCTGGTGTGACATCGTAAGTAAAGCTAAAATTGGCAGTTTAAAAAACCTTGGAAATGGCATGGAACATTCCTTACGTTTTCTTGCTGAAATCGTTGTAGGTCTCAGTTGTTTACGTGTTGTTATTAACTGGATTTTTGGCATCTAATAATCAAATATAAAATTAATATACTAAAGGCGCCTAGCATTGCTAAGCGCCTTATTTTCTATCCATAGATTTATATACTATTTTTATTACTAATCATTAGAGCTACAGCTGATAAATTCAATAATGATTTGGCATATATCACCGGCTTCATCAAAAGCCCAATATACAGGATATAAACCATCACCAAAGCCAGATTGTATCATCGGTACATACAAATCGGTATTTGGAATTTTAAAATTAATCCAATCTCCACCTGGTCGTTGAAATTTAGGATAAGCGATAGCATTTAATTTAAATAGCTCATCAAAGTAATCATCATAAATGTTGCCATCAGGATGTTGTTCATACCACTGACGATCAAATTCTTTATATGCACGAACCGTGGCTTCATCTACAATGGTTGCTAATCCTGCGTCTACAGGAAAGCTAATATAGCTTTCACCATCTTCTAACTCGCTTAAATCTTCATGACCTTTGAGGGCTAACTCATATTGGACAGGTGTTGTATTCTTAAATAATACCCTAGTTAATACATAACGATAATAATCTGTATCTAGTTCAGCTACTTTTGTTTCTATAGGATAGGTTCCTGGTTCTACAGTGCGTATATATGTCTTATTATCAACAGCAGCTAAGTGTGTTAAAGGATCACAAGCAACAATATGACCTGTAGGCAAAGTTACATGTCCCATCGGCAATGTATACAGTTTTTTGCCAAATAGTTCATCAGTATCGAATATGGCATGATAATCAACTGGTGCTTTTAATTTCCCTTCACCACCTAGATGATTAAATGTGTCTATCCATTCCTTTGATATATTCTGTGTATTCATTATTGTAACTCCTATTTATGTGATTCTGCTTCGTGCTTATTACGTACATATTGTTGTTCTAACGCTTCATAAGCTGCTGTTTTCTGTATGATTTGTTTAACTACAGTATCTAAATCAGATCCATCTGTATAATCAGCCGGTGCATAATAACGAATGCGATGATGTTGCATCATTTTATAAACCTTATCCTTATTCTTGCTATCTGGATCATATACACCAATGGAATGACCGCCATTAACATTAACAAGACTCATGCAAGGAATATCTGTATCACTATCTCCAATATAAATCATATTACGGAATGGTACCCTTTGTTCTTCAGGTCGTCTGTAATCGTTTACACCGGCA
>QWCI01000578.1_pt1 | contig 43123 bp, 35 predicted proteins | sample 1972541 | NCBI WGS metagenome assembly QWCI01 (sample SAMN09866712, study PRJNA288562) | Human oral metagenome isolate term3_saliva, whole genome shotgun sequencing... | isolation source: mouth | host: Homo sapiens | place: USA: California | reverse complement strand
GCAGTTTCTTGAATTTAGCGACCGTTTCCTTCATCTGTTCGTCAGACAAAACGGGAGTCAAAATGAAAACGGTTTCGTATTGATTCATACTACTTAAAATATAAATTTGTGAATTAAATTACATCTGCTTACGCAAAATGCGGTGCAAAAGTACTCATTTTTATATAAATGACCAAATATTTTTAGTACTTTTGCGTCTGTAAACAGCATATTTACTATTATATATGAAAAGATATATTAAACATTTAGGAATTGCAGTGGTAATTATTGGTCTTCTGTTATTTGTTGTCCATGTCGTCCTACATATTCATGGGAATGTAGTTCTCTTCAGTGGACTTCTATTAGTTTTGGGTGGTATTATCTTATTTGTAAAGGGTGAGAGCGCAGCTTCTATCCATTCATTTAACGGAAAAAAGGATAAAAAATAGCTATCTTCGCTACGATTATTAGAGAATTAAATCACAGACTTTCCATATCACAAAAAGTCTAGATTGTTAGTCAAACATTAGAGGTTATAATCTTACGTATGATAGAATGGGATAGAAATCTAAAGAGTAAAAACTTGTTTATATACCTTATACAAGAGTGATTTTTATTTCGTTTTACTTTCACTTTTAACATTTCGAGTCAACACCCTACAAATCATTTAATTACACATCTGAAATAAGTGATAGAAATGACAGGAAAATGTGTTTTAGGAAATTGTATATTGATTATAATCTATTCATCTAAACAGTAATCACAACTACAAAACCTTATCCCATAATCCTATTTTTAGGATCTTTATTGGACCTCTCTTTTTGTTCTAAATCCAACTTCATTTACCTTATTTACAAAGTTTGTTGCAAATAAAGGAGTTCATAAAATCTTGATGTACGAAAGATAAATAGTAAAAAACTACCACATCCCCAAATTATTTCCATAGAAGGAAATAATTATTTATGCGAGAGGAATATTTCTCTTCGTGAAAATTAAAAAGTCCTCTCACATAAATAATTCTGAGTCATTCATAGGTTTGACACCATTAATCCTTCTTCGTCACCGCCTTAAAACTCATATCAAGTCCTTTAACACTATGTGTCAATGCACCAAAGGAGATGAAGTCGACCCCTGCCTGTGCGTATGGAATCATCGTATCGAAGGTGATTCCCCCACTTGACTCCGTCTCACAACGACCTCCAACTATCTCAACAGCCTTGCGAGTGTCTTCTGGTGTAAAGTTATCAAACATGATTCGGTCGCACCCTTCACGTAAGGCTTCGTCCAACTCATCGAAATTTCTGACCTCACACTCTATCTTGAGACCGTTCTTTCCATGTTCCTTACAATACTGCTTTGCCTTAGAGATAGCATTATGTATCCCTCCACAAAAGTCAACATGATTATCTTTTAAGAGAATCATATCAAATAATCCAATGCGATGATTCAGTCCACCCCCTATCTTAACTGCCTCTTTCTCCAACATTCTCATCCCTGGTGTTGTCTTACGAGTATCGAGGACGCGCGTCTTCGTGCCAGCATCTATCAACGCTTGTTGGTACTTATGCGTCATCGTGGCTATACCACTCATACGCTGTAGGATATTGAGCATGAGCCGTTCTGTCTGTAATAGACTTTGTATCCTACCTTTTACTATCATCACAATATCCCCTGGCTTCACCCACGCACCATCTTCTATAAACACCTCAACTTGAAGTTTAGGGTCGAAGCGATAGAATACTCGTTTGGCTATCTCAACACCAGCTAAGACCCCTTCTTCCTTTATTAGCAACTTGCTTTCGCCTACTGCATCTGCAGGAATACAACAAAGTGTTGTGTGATCACCATCTCCAATATCCTCACTAAAAGCGAGTTCGATAAGTTTATCGTTAAGTTCTTCTACTGACAACATAAATATATGATTAAATTATAAACCTAAATTCTTTGATATTTCCAACATCCTGTGAATAGACTTCACGGCTTTCTTACCCATCTCTGGCTCAACTTCGATAGCAGGCCACTCGTATTTCAGACAGTTATACAATTTGTTCAACGTGACAAGTTTCATATACTCACATTCGTTACAAGTGTTATCACTATCTTCCGCAGGAGCAGGAATGAATGTCTTATTCGGTGCCAATCGTTGCATCTCAACAAGAATACCACTCTCTGTCACCACGATGAACTCTTGAGCACTATCAGTAACACTATACTTTAACAAGGCTGCTGTACTCCCCACCTTGTCAGCCAGGCTGATTATAGCTGGTGGACATTCTGGATGAACGAGTACCTTAGCAGCTGGATACTTGCTTTTTAGCTGTTGAATTTTCACTGCAGAGAACTTCTCATGAACCTGGCAAGCTCCATCCCAGAGCAACATCTTACGACCGGTCTGCTCGCTGATATAATGTCCTAAGTTCTTATCTGGACCAAAGATAATCAGTGCTTCTTTCGGCAAAGACTCCACAATCTGTTTGGCATTACTGCTTGTTACTACAATATCTGTCAAAGCCTTCGTTGCTGCCGTCGTGTTTACATAACTGATAACCGTGTGATGAGGATGTGCCTTAACAAACTTCTCAAACTCATCGGCTGGACAACTCTCTGCTAAAGAGCAAGAAGCGTTAAGATCAGGAACAAGTATTGTTTTCTCTGGACATAATATTTTGTTCGTCTCACCCATAAAATGCACACCACACATCACAATAATGTCGGCATTTGTTGATGCAGCCTTCTGTGCCAAGGCCAAACTATCTCCGACGAAGTCAGCCAACTCCTGGATTACTCCTTCTGTGTAATAATGTGCCATGATAAGTGCGTTCTTCTCCTTGCACAACCTACGTATTTCAGCCTTAACATCTACCCCTTCTGGGATAGCCTCGTCGATAAAGCCTTGCTCCAACCATTTTTCTTTTATCATCTGATTCTTAGTTATATGTTGAATAATCTATGGTAACAGTGTTTCTCTTTATTATCTATCTATTTTTTCTTCGGTCTTCTTGTCATAAGCATGCTTCGGATAATCTACGGTATAATGCAACCCGCGACTCTCTTTCCGTTCTATCGCTTGCCGTGTTATCAGATAACCAACATTTATCATATTACGGAGTTCGCATATATCCTTCGTTGCTTTAACACGCTTAAAGAGGTTCTCGGTCTCTTCATAGAGTAAGTCAAGCCTGTCCCACGCACGTTTCAAGCGTAAGTCACTACGAACAATACCAACATAATTACTCATGATTTCGCCTACTTCTCGAATACTTTGTGTTATCAAGACATGCTCTTCATTGGTCATTGTGCCTTCGTCATTCCACTCAGGGACATCCGTATTGAAATCATAGTTATCAATCTTCTGTAGAGAATGGGCTGCTGCAGACTTAGCATAAACGGCTGCTTCTATCAGAGAGTTACTGGCAAGGCGATTCCCTCCATGCAGTCCTGTGCACGAACATTCGCCCACAGCATAAAGTCGATGGATGGAACTCTCCCCATTCAAATCTACCTTTATACCACCACACATATAATGGGCACTGGGGCAGACTGGTATATAGTCTTTCGTAATATCTATCCCAACGCTCATACACTTCTCATAGATATGCGGGAAATGGCGCTTTGTCACTTCCGCATCCTTGTGTGTCAAGTCAAGACAAACATGGTTGAGTCCGTGTATCTTCATCTCATGGTCGATCGCTCTTGCCACAATATCACGTGGGGCAAGAGAAAGTCGTTCATCATACTTCTGCATGAACTCCTGACCATCTGGTAGTCGCAACACTCCTCCATAACCCCTCATAGCCTCAGTAATTAGGAATGCCGGATGGGTCTCGGAAGGGTTATAAAGAACCGTAGGATGGAACTGTACAAACTCCATATCCTTCACCGTACCCTTTGCACGATAAACCATTGCTATGCCATCTCCTGTAGCTATCACCGGATTTGACGTCATTGCATATACAGCCCCAACGCCTCCTGTAGCCATGAGCGTCACCTTACTCAAGAAAGTATCAACTTTCTGAGTATCAGGATTGAGAACATATGCACCATAACACTCTATGTCAGGCGTTCTTCTAGTCACCTTTTTCCCTAAGTGATGTTGCGTGATAATCTCTACAGCATAGTGATTCTCAAATACTGTAATATTTGAGTTAGCCCGCACAGCATTCATCAAGCCACGTTGTATCTCAAATCCTGTATCATCAGCATGATGAAGTATGCGGAAGTCACTATGTCCTCCCTCACGATGAAGGTCGTATGTTCCGTCTTGGTGTTTATCAAAATTAACTCCCCAGTCAACAAGCGTTTGAATTGCTGAAGGCGCATTACAAACAACCTGTCTGACAGCTAAAGGGTCGGAGATATTATCCCCTGCCACCATAGTATCATTGATATGCTTTTCATAATTGTCAACGGTAAGATTGGTAACAGATGCTATTCCTCCTTGTGCTTTTGCTGTATTAGTTTCATTCAAAGAGGTTTTACATATTAATGCAACTCTACCCTTTTCACGATTTGCAACACTTAAAGCATAAGTCAATCCAGCGATACCACCACCGATAATCAGGAAATCGAATTTGTGTATCATTTGTATGTTCAGTCTGATCTTAAAATATTAGTCGGTACAAAAGTAATAAGAATTACCAAAACAAGGACAAGAAAAGAGTAAATATATTTAAACGTAACCAATAAAAGTTATTCAAACGTATTAAATATTAGTATCTTTCTATATGGTTTGATAGGAATAACGTCCATCTTTGGCCATTTCATATCATGGTGTTGATGCCCAGCACTTATTGTGCTGATGGTGAACACTAACAGTGTTCGTGGTAAACACCAATAGTGCGGAGTACTAAACACATAACAAGATTGACTCCAATCTGTAATATTTTCACGAAATTTCCATAGGTGGTTAAGGCACAAACTTTATCATCTCAATTCTTGATTAAACAAGAAAAACGCTATCCAATCCCCTCAACGAGAATAGAATAGCGTTTGACATATAGGTCCTGCATGCGGCATGCATTACAGTATAAGGTTCTTACTGCTCGTCTGGAACAATGAGCTTATATCCTTTACCATGAATATTAATAATCTCTATTTGAGAATCTGGCTTCAGATGCTTACGCAACTTAGTAATGTAAACGTCCATTGAACGTGCATTGAAATAGTTATCATCAATCCAAATAGTTTTCAATGCATAATCGCGCTGAAGGATCTCGTTAGAATGAGCACATAACAAAGCCAACAGTTCATTCTCCTTTGTTGTTAACTTAGTTGCTTTTGAAGGATCATTGTCCAACGTCAGCAACTGCTTCTGAGTATCAAAGGTAAAACGACCAATATTGTACATTGTTGATTCCTTTGTCTTTTTACCCCTTACACGGCGAAGAATTGCCTCAATACGGAACACGAGTTCTTCCATTGAGAACGGTTTTGTAATATAATCATCTGCTCCAATCTTGAATCCTTCCAAGATATCTTCTTTCAACTGCTTTGCTGTAAGAAAGATAATTGGAATCTCAGCATTAGCCTGACGGATTTCTTGCGCAAGTGTGAAACCATCCTTTTTAGGCATCATCACGTCAAGAACACAAATATCGTACTTATTCTTCAAAAAGAATTTATAACCTACTTCACCATCAGGGCAAAGATCAGCTTGATAACCTTTAGCTTGCAAATACTCACTCAACAATGTTCCGAGATTCTCATCATCTTCACACAAAAGAATTTTTAGCTTATCGTCCATATCAATAATAATTTAATTTGTTAATTCTAATTTATTTAATCTACTATATCTTCATCATGAATAACAGGGAGTTTAATAATGAACTTAGTTCCCTTACCATATTCACTCAGTACTTTTATCTCTCCATCATGAAGGTCTACCATACGTTTTACATAGGCTAATCCAAGTCCAAATCCTTTCACATCATGTCGATTACCTGTATGCACACGATAGAACTTTTCAAAGATCTTCTTAAGATTTTCTTTCTTAATACCCATACCCGTATCACGGATTGACAGATAAAGATGCTCATTCGTATTCCATGTTTTCAGATAGACATCCAATGGTTGCTCTGGCTTTGCATACTTGACGGCATTATCAAGAAGATTGAAAATCACATTTTGAAAATGCATTTCATCAACATACATAGTAGAATCTACTGCTTCTATATCTGTATAAACCTTTCCACCAGTATGTTCTACGCGAAGTGTAAAGGAATTCGCTATGGTCTCAACCATTTCATTTAAGTCTGTATATTTCTTCTTTAAAACAGCTTTTTTTCGATCATACATGCTCATTTGAAGCACTTTCTCAACAAGAAATCTCAGACGTTTTGACTCATCATTGATAACCCCTCCTAAGTGTTCTAGCATCTTTGGTGTTTTCGTCAGACTCTTATCATTCATCATTTGAGCTGCCAAAGAGATACTTGCAATCGGAGTTTTCAACTCATGGGTCATATTATTAATAAAGTCATTCTTTATCTCACTATAACGTTTCTGTCGGAAGATAATTACAATTGTAAAAATAAATGTGAACAGAAGGACAAAAGTAAAGATGATGGATGGGATCATAAAGCGTACACTCGAGAAGATGTAATTATTCATTTCTGGGAAATGTACCTTAACAACCCCCATTCGATTTACAGGGTCATTGCGAAAAAGAACCTGGGAATAGGTATTTTCTTCACCGTCACTCACATAATCTGGACAACGGTAAACTTCTCTCCCATCCTGTGTTGTAACTGTGAAGTGATAAGGAATATTAATACCATTATTCATCATCTCAGCCTTTAAGTCCTGATCCAACAGTTTAAAGTTTATACGTTGACGTAGAGGTTTATCCGAAGCTGAATACAGGATATTATAAACAACTTCCTCCAACATGGCTTTCTGATAAACATAACGATTACGAACAATCTCTTGCATATTACGTTTTGTAGCAGACAAAGAACTACTATCACTCCGTAAAATAGAACCTTTCGGAACCAAAGAAGGCTTCGATTGCTTTAGTTTTGCTTCAAAAGAGGTGTAGACATCACCCTGATTATCTGTCGACGGAGCCTGATGCGTAGCTGTGACAGAATCTTTTGAACTCATTTGATTCTGCGGCAACTTACGCTCTTTATTATTAACATCATCCTCTAAATAACGAAGAGTCTCATTCAACTCCATATTACGAGAAGCTTGATAAAGAGCACGATTGACAGATTCATCAAACTGTTCTTTCTTCATCTCAGCCATTTCTTCGATATAGTTGAGCTGGAGCAAAAGTAGTCCAAGGAATGAAAACCCCATTATGACAGCTATGATCCAAATTGTACTCTTCTTCATTATCCGTTACTTCTTATGTGTAAAAACCTCATAAGGTTACTACCAATCGTCTTTTATTATTTGTACTTGCAAAGATAAGCAATTCTTAATAGATTAACATATAGAAGTTAATTAAACTAATTAAATTCCCTTTTATTAACAAATACAACAACTTTAACAGTATAAATATCAATTATAATATGATTCAAACATTGACTTTATAAATATAATATGGCGTTTAACAATCCAAGATATACTTAATTATTAATGTGCTTAGTCATAACATTACTCATGCTTAACATCAACTTTATTGGTGCTTAGCAACAACTCTAACATAAAAAAATAAGAGTCTAGTCTTTCTCCAGTTATTGTAGAGGCTCATTTAAACGTAAGAAAAAGGATGGTCCATCTATCTTATGATATGATTGGACCATCCTTTATAATTTACTTAGTTTAAAATATAAATTTTATTCGTCTTCGTCTTTAACTTCTGCCTCATGCTCGTCAATCAGTTTCTGCTGGATGTCATTCGGGACAAGCTCGTAACTTGCAAACTTAGTAGTGAAACTTGCACGACCACCAGTGAGAGAACTCAATGAAATACTATAGTTAGCAAGCTCCTTCAAAGGAATCTTTGCCTGCAATTTCTGATAACCAGCCTCAGAGTCCATTCCCATAATCATGGCACGACGCCCTTGTAAGTCACTCATCACATCACCCATATAATCATCTGGAACAAAAACCTCCAAATCATAGATTGGTTCTAGGATTTTAGGTCCTGCAGTTTTAAAGGCATCAGAAAAAGCATGACGGGCTGCTAATGTAAACGATAATTCATTAGAATCAACAGGATGCATCTTTCCATCATAAACGATTACACGAACGTCACGTGCATAACTTCCAGTCAGAGGACCACGCTCCATACAATCCATAATGCCCTTCAGTATAGCCGGCATGAAGCGTGCATCAATAGCACCACCTACAACGGAATTGATAAAGACGAGCTTTCCACCCCATGGGAGGTCACGTTCTTCACGCCCTTTGATATTCATCTTAAACTCTTGCCCATTAAACTTATAAACTGTTGGATCAGGCATTCCTTCTGCATAGGGTTCTACTATCAAATGTACCTCGCCAAATTGACCAGCACCACCACTCTGTTTCTTATGCCGATATTCTGCTTTAGCTTGTTTAGTAATTGTTTCACGATATGGTATCTTAGGCTCTTTAAAATTCACCTGCAGCTTTTCGTTGTTCTCCAAACGCCATTTAAGTGTACGAAGATGAAATTCGCCCTGCCCATGAACGATTGTCTGCCGAAGCTCCTTACTCTGTTCCACAACCCATGTAGGATCCTCTTGATGCATCTTCAACAGTGCTACCATCAACTTTTCTGTATCTTGTGAGTTCTTTGCTTCGATGGCACGAGAGTATTTAGAATTAGGATATTTGATAAAATCAAATCGTTCATCCGTACCTTTACCATTCAAAGTGTTTCCTGTCTTCACATCTTTCAGTTTGACAGTACAACCTAAATCTCCAGCATTCAATTGATCTACAGGAACTCTATTTGCACCTGCACAAGCATATATCTGTCCTATTCGTTCCTTTGAACCACGATCTGAATTTGTTAAGTCATCACCAGCCTTTACACATCCACTCATTACTTTAAAGTAGCTAACTTCCCCAATATGTGGTTCTAACCCAGTTTTGAAGAAGTACAAAGACTCTGGTCCATCACTATTAGGAGCTACTTCTTCACCACGTGTATTATGAATATTAGGCATTTCATCTACAAATGGAACGACATTGCCTAAGAATTCCATCAAACGATGTACCCCCATACTCTTGCCAGCACATACACAGAAGACTGGGAATATTGAGCGTGTGATGAGTCCCTTACGGATTCCCGTACGAAGTTCATCCTCTGAAAGAGTTTCTTCTTCAAAGAACTTCTCCATCAATCCCTCATCATTCTCAGCTGCAGCTTCAACAAGAATTTTGTGAAGTTCCATAGCCTTATCCATTTGATCTGCAGGTATATCTTCAATTATTGGTTCACCTCCCTCTGGCTTCCAACTATATTTCTTCATCAACAAAACATCTATTAAACTATTAAAGTTCGGTCCTGTTTCTATTGGATATTGGATCTGAACACACTTTGGACCATAAATATCCTGCATTGTTGATATAATATTCTCATAATCACACTTATCAGAATCAAGCTGATTGATTAAGAAAATAACTGGTTTCTTCAGTTTCTCTGTATAACGGAAGTTATTCTGCGTACCCACTTCTGGCCCATATTGACCATTAATAAGGATGACAGCTTCATCTGTAACATTAAGAGCTGTTATTGCACCACCAATGAAATCATCACTACCTGGACAATCAATAATATTCAACTTCTTGTTATTCCACTCAACATGAAAAACAGTAGGAAATACAGAGTAACCATACTCCTGTTCTACAGGGAAGTAATCGCTAACAGTATTCTTAGCTTCTACTGAACCGCGGCGCTTAATAACACCAGCTTCGAACAACATACTTTCGGCAAGAGTAGTCTTGCCGCTACCCGCACTGCCAACCAAGGCAATGTTCTTAATCTCGTTTGTCTGATATACTCTCATATCTGATAGATTTAAGCTGTTAGTAATAATTTATTGTCTCAAGAGGACAAGTATCAACTCATCCATTCAGGGGTCTAAGTTAGGCATTTTCAATGAAAGAGCCAAAGTTTCTTACGAAAAAAACAAATTCTTTTAAAACTTATTAGTACATTTGCATTAGTTCTTTTAAGACATACATTAATATATACGCATATACTTATCATGTTTGGATTATACATTCACATACCTTTCTGTGCCAGTCGCTGCATTTACTGTGGATTCTACTCCACTACATCTGCAAGGAAGAAGGGTGAAAGGCTTTTTGTTGAAGAACAGTATGTGAATGCTCTTTGCCATGAGATGGAACTCCGTATGGAGAAGAACAATGATATGTTTGGTAGGAAAATGACAGGCATATCAAGCATCTATTTAGGTGGAGGAACTCCTTCACAGCCCTATCGAAATCACAATGGAATGTAACCCAGATGACGTGACAGAAGAGTTCGCACAGAACTTGCGTTCTCTTCCTATCAATCGTATCTCTATGGGAGCACAGACCTTCTCGGACGAACGTTTACACTTTTTACACCGTAGACATACAGCTGACGAGGTAAAGAATGCTGTCAAACGTCTAAGAGGTATAGGAATCAAGAACATATCAGTAGACCTTATGTTTGGTTTTCCCAACGAGACACTTGAAGAATGGAACGATGACATTGAACGACTACTTGCTTTAGATATTGAACACATTTCTGCATACAGTCTTATGTATGAGAAAGGAACCCCCCTCTTCCGACTCCTCCAGAAAGGAAAGGTCAAAGAGATAGACGAAGAACTCTATCGACAGATGTACGATACACTCATCGACCGCTTAGCCAAAGCAGGATATGAACAATATGAGATTAGTAACTTTGCTAAACTGGACGTTCAAAGTCCCAAGTTCAATATTCAAACCTCAAAGTCCAAAATTCAAAGTCTTTATCGTTCCCAACACAACAGTTCGTATTGGCAAAATATCCCTTATATAGGCATCGGTGCTGCTGCTCATTCATATGGTAATGGTAAAAGAAGTTGGAATGTAGCAGATATCAAAGCTTATATCACTGCAATTCAAAAAAATAGACTTCCGTCTGAAGAAGAAATAATTGATGCAGACACACACTATAATGATATCATTATGACAGCTCTGCGCACATGTGAAGGAATAGACCTTTCAATTCTCCCTGCCGAATACCGAACCTATCTTATACGCCTTGCAAAACCTTTTCAACAACAAGGTCTATTAAAAGAGGACAACGGCAAACTCCACCTCACTCGCAATGGTATCTATGTCAGCGATTCTATTATGAGTGATTTAATGAAAGTATAAGTAGATCGGCACTTAACATTCAACACTTATCCCTCCTATGACAAACGAAGAATTTGAGAAAAAATGGACAGAGAATCGTAAAGAGATTCTTGCCAACAATGAAGAATATCGACGCATCGTACAGAGCTATAAAAGTTCGGGCTGGATTGATTATATCATCTTCATCGCAGGCTTTGTTATCTGCGAGAACTATACAAAGACTATCATAAATAGTATCGTTTTACAATATTTCCTTGCACTTATAGGCATGATATTGATATGGTTAGGTTATCGCCTTATCAAAGGTCTATTTGACAGCAAGCAAACATTAGAAGAACTTGAAGAAAAGATTAAGCAACAGTATAAGGATTCGGTTGGTAACTAAAGACTCTTTTATAGAAGAAGATAAGGCTAATAGGCTTTAACGCATCTATTTGCCTTATCTTTTTATCGTCAATATAACATGACACTTTTATTCCTTCTCAATAAACTTCTTTTCCTTTGCTGGTGGAAGCAGAAGATTTAAAATAACACCAATAACTGCAGAGAGTCCGATACCACTGATAGAGAAACTACCCCACTGTAGCACAGCACCTCCAATACCCATCGTCAGCGTAATTGATATAATAATGATGTTACGTGTACGATTAAAGTCTACCTTATGTTGAATAAGGTTCTGAATACCAACAGAAGCAATTGTTCCAAAGAGTAACAGCATAATACCTCCTAACACTGCAGAAGGAATACTCTGTAACAAAGCACTCAACTTCCCTATCACCGAAAATACAATAGCTGTTGCAGCAGCAATACGGATTACCTGAGGATGAGTTACCTTTGTAATACTCATTGCTCCTGTTACCTCACTATAGGTTGTTACCGGGGGACCACCAAAAAAAGAGGCAGCAAGACAAGCTAAACCATCACCTAACATTGTGCGATGTAAACCAGGAGATGCTGTAAAATCCTTACCAGCAACAGCACTTACTACGTAAATATCACCCACATGCTCTATCACTGGTGCAATAGCTACAGGAATCATATAAAGGAATGGTTCCCATGCGAATTGTGGCAGATGAAAATCAGATAAAGCTGGAGGCAGAGCTAACCATGGTGCTGCTACAACATGTGAGAAATCAACGACTCCCATACAAACTGCTAATATGTAACCAGAAACTATACCACAAATAACAGGTACAAGTTTCATCAAACCACGCCCCATAGATAACACACAAACTGCCACAGCCAATGATACAAAAGCCAATAGCCAATTAGTTTTTGCCATATCAACTGCTGATGTCGATAATGATAAGCCAATTAAAATGATAACAGGTCCAATAACAACAGGTGGAAACAATCTATCTAGCAGTTTCTTTCCCTGCCATTTGATTAAGGCTGACATAACAAAATAAACTAGAGATACACCCGCTATGCCTGCCAGTGTCCCAGGCATACCCCATTGCTTCGACGCCGCAATGATTGGTGCTATAAAGGCAAAGGAAGAACCCAAAAAAATCGGGACCTTACCCTTCGTAACTAAATGAAAGATAAATGTCCCTAAACCTGCAGTAAATAGTGCCGTTGCAGGATCAAGCCCTACAAGTAAAGGGACAAGAACAGTAGCACCAAAGGCAACGAAGAGGAATTGGACTCCCACTATCGTCTTTCGCATTGGAGAAAGTTTCAACGTATCCATGTATATATTGTTTAATATTAGTTTACATCAAGATAAACGAAGTATATCGGTTTCTTCCCACAAAAGTATAAAAAAGATTGCACATGTCACAGACATAATGCTTGAAATGTTATTTAAACACATCTGATATTAGCCATCAGTTTCCTTCCACTTTGACGGGAGGGTTATTGCTAACATCTTTCAGTCCTCAATTATTGCAGTAAGTAATATAGATTTAACACCAATAGACAAAAAGAGGATGTACCTTTAAAAAGTACATCCTCTAATATTACCTTTATAGAAATTAATTCTTAAAGAAGTCCTTGACAGCCTCATTAGGGACCATCTGCTCATCAAAGATGTAAGCACCGGTCTTAGGGCTCTTTACCATCTTAATTACTTTTGAATATGCGCGACCATCCGTTGATCCTTCATGGAGGGTAGCGACCGCTTTCTTTGCCATAGTCTATCTATTTTAACTATTAACTAAATCTATCGCATCAGCTTACTTAATCTCCTTATGAAGAGTCATCTTCTTCAGAACAGGATTGTACTTCATGAGCTCAAGACGCTCAGGAGTATTCTTGCGATTTTTTGTTGTCACATAGCGACTTGTTCCAGCCATGCCGCTGTCCTTCATCTCTGTACATTCCAAGATAACCTGGACTCTATTTCCTTTAGCTTTCTTTGCCATGCTATTTAGTCTCCTATTACCTTAATGTCCTTCCAGTCAACATAACCTTTAGAAACAGCCTGTTTAAGAGCTGTATCAAGGCCTACTTTATTAATAAGACGAAGACCAGCTGCACTAATCTTCAGCTCAATCCAGCCCTTCTTTCCTGTGATTTGACAAATCTTAGACATTTCTATCTTTGTTTTGTGATTCGTTAATTGATACCTATTCCAAACAGGGTGCAAAATTACAAAAAGTTTTCAAATGAGCAAAACTTTCGTAATGATAATTACTGTTTTTAAGCTTTTTTGCGCTTTTATTCGGATTTAATATCCAAATCCTTCAGGAAATCAAGCATCAACCGAATAGCTTTGTTAGTTGCTATCGCAAGATTTATGTCACGACCAAAATCTTCTGTAAGCTTAAAAGTTCTTACCTCCTCTTTATTGCCATATGCGAGCCATATTGTACCAACAGGATTATCCTTAGTACCACCGCCAGGACCTGCATACCCAGTTGATGCTATTGCAAAATCAACATCTATGGTATTGATCGTACCTAACACCATCTGACGCGCAACTTCCTCTGACACAGCCGTATACTCCTCTAATATTTCGTGAGGTACGCCCAGAATTCTCTCTTTCACTTCATCAGTATATGCAACTATTCCTCCCTTATAGTAATCAGAAGAACCTGGTATTGCAATAATTGCTTCACTGATGCGTCCACCTGTACAACTCTCCGCCGTACCAATAGTTAACCCAGAGGCATACAGAATGTCTCCTATTTGACGAGATATTATTTTACTTTCAAAATCCATAATTTATTTTTATAGGGCCTAAATTTGTTATCATTCAAAAGTTACTTTACTGAAAACAGGAATATCCATCTTAGTAAAATCTTTATCCTTATATTTAAAAGTTCCGACACTTGCTATCATTGCAGCATTATCTGTTGTATAACTAAACTTTGGTATATATATTGTCCAGCCAAATCTCTTTGCATGATCCTGGAAAGCATTTCTTAGTCCGTTGTTAGCTGAAACACCACCAGCAACCGCTACATGTTTGATTCCTGTTTGCTTTACTGCCAAACGCAATTTTTTCATGAGAGTATCAACGATAGCATGTTCAAGGCTTGCAGCAATATCTTCTTTATGATGCTCTATGAAATCGGGATCATCTTGTATCCATTTTCGCATATTATATAAGAAAGAAGTCTTCAAGCCCGAGAAAGAGTAATCAAAACCTGCAACATTTGGTTCGGCAAACTTATATGCTAAAGGGTTACCTTGCCGTGCAAGTTTATCAATGATAGGACCTCCTGGATACCCTAACCCCATTACCTTCGAACATTTATCTATTGCTTCACCAGCAGCATCATCTATTGTTTGACCAAGAACTTCCATATCATTATATGCATTCACCTTGACGATCTGAGAATTTCCACCAGAAACTAGGAGACATATAAATGGGAATGGTGGCATATGAGTATCATCCTCACTTTCTTTAATAAAATGTGCCATGACATGCCCTTGTAAGTGATTGACTTCTATCATTGGGATTTTCAATGAACGAGCAAATCCTTTTGCAAAGTTCACGCCAACCAAAAGACTTCCCATCAACCCTGGCCCACGTGTAAATGCAACTGCTGACAGTTGTTCTTTTGTAATACCTGCACGCTTTAAAGCCTGATCTACAACTGGCACTACATTCTGTTGGTGTGCTCTTGAAGCCAGTTCTGGGACAACACCTCCGTATGCCTTATGTACTTCCTGTGAGGCCGTAACATTGCTGAGGATTATGCCATCCTTTAAGACTGCTGCACTTGTATCATCACAACTACTTTCTATTCCTAATATATATATCTCCTCTTTTTCCATTCTATAATTATCTCTTAAAAGAACTACATGAAAGTTAGTGGGTCAACACTTCTACTCCATGTTCTGTCATTACAAACGTATGTTCCCATTGAGCAGAAGGTAGTTCATCGCCTGTAACGACCTCCCATCCATACGGATCATCCGCATCGATAAACACTTTCCATGTCCCCATATTAATCATTGGTTCGATCGTAAATACCATGCCTGGAACAAGTAACATTCCGGTGCCTGCATGCCCATAATGAACAACATCTGGTTGTTCATGAAACTCAAGCCCTACACCATGACCACATAGATCACGAACAACTCCATAACCATTCTTTTCTGCATGTATCTGAATAGCATGTCCTATATCCCCAACAAAAGAATAAGGTTTAGCAGCTTCTGCTCCAAGTTCAAGACATTCTTTTGCTACACGAACCAAACGCTCTTTCTCAGGAGTAGTCTTATTGCCTACAATAAACATACGACTCGCATCTGCAAAATAGCCATCAACGATCGTTGTCATATCAACATTGATAATATCCCCTTCCTGAAGAATATCTTCTTTTTTAGGAATACCATGACATACAACCTCGTTGATACTGGTACATACACTTTTGGGGTATCCTTCATAATTTAGGCAAGCAGGTATAGCATTATGATCTTTGCAATATTGCATACAAATATCGTCAATCTCTTGTGTATTCATACCAACATGAATAGCATCTGCAACTGCATCTAAACAACCTGTGTTAACGACACCACTTTTCCGAATACCCTCAATCTGTTCAGGTGTCTTTATAAGATCACGAGTAGGCACTAATTTCCCCTTCTTTTCGAAGGCCATAATCTTTAAATCCATCTCGGTTGGTTCTTGTCCTGGAAGACAATGCCATCTCTTCTTCTTTAATTGCATATCAATCTAATAAACTTTTATGCAAAAGTACTATAATTCAAAGATAATACAAAATAAATAAAGCCCTTTTTAAGAGATTAAAAATCTACAGATTAAAGGGAGCATAATTATTGATTTAAATAAACTGCTAAGACGTACATAAAATTGTTCGCGAACAATTTGAAAAAAGTTCGCGAACTAATTCTTCTTATCTATAAATCATTTTGTCTTTCTTAAATCAGCAACTAATCAATAGTATAGCTCATATTCTAACAGAAGTTATTTCATATTGTATTCAATAATCTACACATTCTAAATTACTTATTCAAAAAGATTTAATTTATTTTCTCTTGCTTTGTCCAAAGATAATATTTTCAGTTGTTGCTCTTTGTATCCAGCACGTAGACATTCATACGTCTTATTTAACTCTTTACAGAAATTATCTCTCTCTCTCTTATTGAGCAAGACAGCCGCAATAGAAGGATTAACAGAGGCATCTTTAATCCAAACTACGGGACTATCATATAATGGAGCTATTTTCAGTGCAACATGAAGTTGAGAAGTCGTAGCTCCTCCTATCATTACAGGAATATTTAGGCCTGCCTTCTTAAAAGCAACAACATCATTTACCATCTCCTGCAAACTTGGAGTTATAAGCCCAGAGAGACCTATCAAATCAACTTTTTCCTCTTTTGCCTTCTTTATAATTTTATCAGCAGGAACCATAACGCCCATATCTATCACCTCATAGTTATTGCACGCCATCACTACTCCTACAATGTTTTTCCCAATGTCATGGACATCACCTTTCACTGTAGCTAGTAGTACTTTTCCAGCAATAGCCTTACCGCCAACTTTTTCTTTTTCAATGTATGGTTGAAGAATAGCGACTGCATCTTTCATTGTTCGAGCCGTCTTAACAACTTGGGGTAAAAACATCTTTCCAGCACCAAACAAGTCACCAACCTCATTCATCCCACGCATTAATGGCCCTTCAATGATATCTACTGCGCGGGAATACTTCTGTAAAGCCTCATGGATATCTTCATTTAGATAAGTAGAAATACCTTTCCTCAGAGCATACACTAATCGTTCTTCTAAACTTTCAGATCGCCATGCCTCCTGGTCAGATGAGCTGTGATTTACCCCATCCTCTACTTGTTCATCCTTTTGCTTAAGAATCTTGTTAGCAAGGTCTATCAATAGTTCATCACTCCCCTCTACTCTATCCAGTACAACATCTTCTATAATCTTTAGATGGTCTTCCGGAATATCAGCATAAGTTACTTTAGTGGCAGGATTAACTATCCCAAAATCCATCCCTGCTTGAATAGCATGATAGAGAAATACGGCATGCATTGCCTCACGTATATAATTATTCCCACGAAAACTGAATGACAAATTACTTACACCTCCGCTAACATGGGCACCTGGAAGATTCTTTTTAATCCATTCTGCTGCTCTTATAAAGTCAAGAGCATAGCTATTATGCTCTTTCATCCCAGTACAAATAGCTAAGATATTTGGATCAAATATAATGTCTTGGGCAGGGAAACCTACTTTTTCTGTGAGGATCTTATACGCCCTGCTTGCTATTTCTATACGTCTTTCGAAACTTGTTGCCTGCCCTTCTTCATCAAAACACATGACAACTACAGCTGCTCCATATCTTAACACATCTTTTGCGTGCTGTATAAAAGAATCTTCCCCCTCTTTCAAAGAGATAGAATTAACGATAGATTTACCTTGCACACATTTTAAAGCAGCTACAACCACACTCCAATCAGAAGAATCTATCATTAACGGGACTCGAGCTATCTCAGGCTCAGAAGAGACCATATTTAAGAAATGAACCATCTCCTCTTTAGCCTCAAGTAAACCATCATCCATATTAATGTCTAAGACCAATGCACCATCATCCACCTGCTTACGAGCAATTGTAAGAGCCTCTTCGTAATTCTTCTCTTTGATCAATCGCAAAAATTTTCGACTTCCAGCAACATTACATCGTTCTCCTACATTGACAAATGTAATCTCAGGGCTTAGACGGAACTGTTCAAGCCCAGACAGAATTATCTCCTTAGGCCGTTCAACTGGTATATGTGGACTTTTTCCTTTAACAATCTTAGCATAACCAGCTATAAAATCATCAGTAGTGCCACAACACCCTCCAATAATATTGACCAGTTTATCATCTATATAAGTAGCCATCTGAGGGACCATTGTGTCTGCAGTCTCATCGTATAGACCCATTGAATTAGGTAAACCTGCATTAGGATAGATACTTATATAATAAGGAGCTTTTGCTGATAATTCTTTCAGATATGGACGCATTTGCTCTGCACCAAACGAACAGTTCAGACCGATAGAAAAAATTGGATAAGAAGAAACCGAAGCAAGAAAGGCATCAAGAGTTTGCCCACTAAGTGTTCTACCTGATAAATCGGTTATTGTCACAGAAAGCATGACAGGCAAATCAACACCAGCCTTACACATCTCAGATATAGACGCATCAACAGCTACTTTAGCATTAAGTGTATCAAAAATAGTCTCTATTAATATTACATCTATTCCACCTTCTATCATAGCTGCAACCTGCTCACTATAAGATTCAAACAAAGAATCATAAGTCAGATCACGTTTTGCAGGATCGCTAACATCTGGTGACATAGAACAAGTCTTATTAGTCGGCCCGATACTTCCTGCTACAAAACGAGGCTTGTCTGCCGTAGAAAATTCATCTGCACATTTACGAGCAATTTTTGCTCCTTCCAAAGCCATATCTCGTGCAGAACTTTCCAAATGATAATCAGCTTGTGAAACACGCTGAGAAGAAAAGGTATTTGTTGTTATGATATCTGCGCCAGCCTTTAAATAACGGCGATGAATATCTTCAATAACATCTGGACGTGTAAGGTTCAACATATCATTGTTACCTTGATAATTCAGCATCTGTAACAATTCAAGCCTTCCTCGAAAATCTTTCTCCGTTAAGTTGTATCCCTGGATCATAGTGCCCATGGCACCGTCTAATATAAGAATTCTTTCTTTTATGCTATCCCTTATACTCATTATTTCTGTTTTAATAATATTTTCTTGCACGATCCATTTCTCGTCTGTCTTCTTTTTCTTTCAATGTCTGACGCTTATCATATTCCTTTTTTCCCTTTGCTAAAGCAATATCGACTTTAGCACGACCATTTTCATCGATAAAAATAAGTATAGGTATAATTGTGAAGCCTGGAGTCTTCGATTCTGTTTCAAGACTACGAATTTCTTTTTTCGTTAACAAGAGTTTACGGGGCCGTTTGGCTTCATGATTAGCATAAGATCCATAGAAATAAGGAGAAATGTTCATTCCCTGTACCCACATCTCACCTTTATTTATATAACAGAAAGAATCAACCAAGGAAGCCTTTCCTGCTCGAATAGATTTAATCTCAGTACCCGTAAGAACTATGCCCGCAGTAAAAGTATCTACAAAAAAATACTCAAACGAAGCTTTTTTGTTTCTTATCTGGACTGGGGACTTCTTTCTTCTATCTTGTTGTTCTTTATTCATTATTCAATCGTTGCTAAATTTTCAATATGATCATCAATATAGGCAGCTATCATCTCTGTCCAATGCTCTTCATTTACGACAAATTCATCATCAAATTCGTCAAATTCTGGCATTTGTTCATACAATGCCATAAAATCATCATCTGAAACTACAGCTTCTATTCTTTCATGATATTTTTCATAATATTTCTTTGCATGACGAATATGCGTATAGAGATCACGAAGCCCCCAATTACGCATAGCTACAGCAAATGGATTTTTGAAAATAAAAGCGCCATATCCGTTATATATTAGTTGAACATAACCACCATCCATCACCTCTTGATGTAGATAGTTCCAGGCTAACAAAGTTATCTGATCAGCATTGAGCTGCTCCATAGTCTCCAATGTTAGGTTGCCATTTATAGCCTTATTAATTGCATCAATAAATACTTGAACAAAGCTATCCATGCCTTCACCAACAGCCGTACGAATATCACTATCTTTTATTTTCACATCAATCATCGCTACTGAAATATTTTGTTATAACACTGCAAAGATAACTTTTTTTCTCGATTAATATGCTTTCATCAATTAAAAACAGATTATAATTCAAAGAAAAAGCCTACTCATATAATCGAGTAGGCCTTATGTTATGAACTCCTGTAAACTGTATTATTCGTCAACAGGCTTAAAATCATCTTTACTTACACCGCAAAGAGGACAAACCCAATCATCTGGAATATCTTCAAAAGCAGTACCTGGAGCAATGCCACTATCTGGATCACCTACCTCTGGGTCATAGATATAACCACAAGTCTCACATTCATATTTCTTCATAATGCCTTGTTATGTTTATATAATTTTTAATAGTTTTATTGGTTGCAAAGATACAAGTATCCTGTAATAATTACAAACTTTTGACGTTAAAAAATGTATTTTACACGATTCATAAATTATGAATTCTGTGTTATTATAAGACTTACTTATCCTTCGTTATCTCACTCTCCATGCTGATTAAATAGACTATATTAATAAAATCAGTCGATATAACATATTTGGCTGCAAAATTAAAAGATTCTTATTTTGTAAGAGAATATTTCAATTGATTAATAATAGACCATTTCTTTTTTCCAAAAGGGTCTCTTGGGCATTATAAAAGAGGCTTGTTTGGTCTGTGAAAGATACTTTTTCAGTACATATTTCAGGCCCTTTTACTATCTTACTTGCAACCATCTGACACTCTTAAAGTTATTAAACTTAAAAGGGATTGTATTTCATAATCTTTTCCTTCATCTCTCTATTTCAACTGTACACTTTATTCACTACGCTTTCTCAAGCATATATTCACCTATATCACTTTCTATTTCATTGCATAAGAGCATCGAACAACGAAGTTTGACCCGATGGACTCAAACCATAATATCTACACCATAAATTCAAAGATTTAAAAGTAGACTGTCTTACATAGCTAAAATTAGTCGAAAGGAATAATAGGATTTAAATGTCCTTCTACAAAGTCTTGTATAGAAGAACTTCTTATGCTAATGAAAGCATCAGAAGAGAACTTCCTTGAGTCTGTATGTCAGAGTTATCAATTCATCCAAAATTTCAAAACAAAAAATAAGAAACACGTCCTTACAGCTTTAATTCAAAAAATTCGCTAGGTGTTTTTCGCTTCAACACATCAAGTATGAAATCTTTACCAGCTATAATTCCGCTATCACGCAAAATCGATTCTATTGTTTTTTTGGCTAATTCTGGATGATTATTCTCATCGCTTAAATGACAAAGCCATACATGGCGCAATAATGGAGATGCATTCTGAACCAATGCAAGTGCACAAGCTTCATTACTTAGATGACCATTAGGTCCACTGATACGTTCCTTCAAATGACGTGGATATGGTCCTGCAGCGAGCTTCTCGGGCTCATGGTTTGCTTCAATAACAAGATAATTAGATATAGAAATATAATGTGCAATATCTTCCGTAATATGCCCACAATCCGTGACTAATGTGAATCGAACTCCATCATGCTCTATCGAATATCCAACACAGTCTGTACTATCGTGCGGAACTTCAAAAGCAACAACTTTAAATTCACCTAATTGAATCTCTTCCCCCTTATTTATTGTATGCGTTAATTTTGTACCAATCTTACGTCTGACACACCAATTGTTTCTTATACCTTGGAGAGTTCCATCAGTTGCATAAACAGGCAGTTGTAAATCTCCACTGATAGAACCAACAGACTTCACATGGTCAGCATGATCATGAGTAATAAGTATATGATGTATCATACTCATTTGCAGCCCATAGTTGTAGAAATGCTTCTTTAAAGTACGAATCCCTACTCCACAATCTATCATAAGACAATCAGCACCTGTAAAAAGAATATAGCAGTTACCACTGCTACCACTGCCAAACGACAAAAACTTCAGCATCTTATTTTTTATTTTACGCAAATGTAAGAAAAGAAATTTAATATGCAAAATTGTTCGTAGCCTTTTGCAGGACTTTCAACAAGAATTTAGCAATAATTAATTGTCAGACTCACATACTCTACTAAAAAGGAAGTCCCACTGCAAAATGTAACGTAAAGTCACGTTTGAAACTCGGGTGCAACAGAGCATAATGTTCATGAGAATTAGTATATGCCGGGTTTATTGCTTTCATACCCCCATCAAGACGTAAAACAAAATAATCCAAATTTAATCTAATTCCCAAACCATATGCAAAGGCTATTTGCTTATAAAAATCCTTGAAACGAAATTGCCCTCCAGGTTGATCATTATAATTGCGTAAGGTCCAAATATTACCTGCATCTATAAAGGCTGCACCATCAAACTTCCAAAATAAACGACTACGATATTCCGCATTCAAATCAAGTTTCATGTCACCTGTTTGATTGATGAAGTCAATACGCCCATCTACACCTCTAAATCTACCTGGTCCCAACTCTCTTACACCCCAGCCACGAACAGAATTTGCACCCCCTGAGAAATATCTCTTTTCAAAAGGTAACACAGTACTATTCCCATAAGGGAAAGCAATACCAAGTCCACCATGTAAAGCCAAAGAGTTTCGTTCATCAAACCTAAGGATCTGGGTATAGTCAAAGTCAAATTTCGCATATTGCGCATAGGCGATATTAAATAAAGTCCTCTTGCCTTGACTATTTCGTTTGAAATCAAAGATACTCCCTAAACCGTTAAGAAGATTACCAGCAAATTCGACATTCAATCTATAAACATGACTGGCACTCGAATAATGAAGCCCAAAGCCAGTACGTAAGATAAACAGGTCTTGATAATTATATCTGAGTATAGCATTACGTGTTGTAGCATTATCAAGATAATCCTGCTTAAAAGTTTCACTTATCCAAGGCATGTAAACATAACTTACATCCAACAAATCAAAATCATAAGTCAGATGATGAACAGAATTAATCCAATGATATCTCCATGCAGAAGAAAAAACTCTCCGATGGAATTCGGGCCTATTCTGCAGATTCCAGCCAACAGATACCTCAGATGTGGCACTACTGCGTCTCCTAAAATTACGAGTTACAAAAGGTGCTAAGAAGCGGGGAAACTGTAAACGTGCCTGAACATCATACTCTTCATAGTTACTATTCTTATAACCTTCCAACCCTCTTATAGCTTCAAAAGCCGCACGAAAGTCCAAACTAAGAATTTCACTTCCTCTAAAAAGATTCCTGTTCTGATAGGAAAGAATGGCTGCAGCACCTAAGTCACCTGCAGTGTTTGTCCCTTCAGGTTGAAATGATATGGTATTTGGTTTATTATTAGAGATCTGTATATCTGCATTAAGATAGCGCGTAGCCGAAGTTGTGTATGCAAAAGATTTACCAATCACAAGGCTATCATAATGTGGAACCTCATGAAAATTTATATTTGTATAGTGCACAGCACCTAAGCGTGAGAAGCTATTATAAGTTTTTTGTAAATCAGTTGCAGAGAAATATTTACCTTTCTCTATTAGAGTATTTTCTTCAAGTACACTCTTACGAAGATGAAACCCTGTAGAATCTCCTGGTATAAAATTCACATCCTTAATAATATAACGAGGATGCAATGTCGGTTTCGAGCCAGACCCTTCAACATATTTCGATAGATGCAATGTTACGTTTACATGTTGTCGTCCAAGCGTAGAATCAGCTGTATAATATATAAAATCTTTATTAAAACGATAATAACCAGAGTCATTCAGGATATGTGTCAAACGCTTTCTCTCTTCATCCAAAGATGACACTGTAAACTGTTTCGGTTGATTGTGATCAGATAACAGATGTGGAGCAAGAACTTTAGCCACGATAGAATCCTCAATATCATAACTGAATTTGTCTATCATATAAGGTTCACCAGGATGAATATTATAAATAGCCGTGAGTTTCTTTCCTCTTATTTTCTTGTCTAAATCAACGGAAGCATTCATATATCCCATGTTCTGTAATGCAACTCTCAGATCTTCACATGAAAGATGTGCTTGTAACGTATCATATACCACAGGCTCCTCACCCATCTTCTTTAAAGTACGGTTGATCCACCTTGTGGAGTCTTTCCCCGACATAGCATATGCACCAAGTGGTATTTTGAAGAGGGAAAACCAACGAGAATTACCCTTCTGATGCACATATTGCATAAGAAGAGAAGTATTTATATCCTTCTTATCAGACCGTAATTCAACTTTGTCTAATAGATACTTTCCATCAGGTATTAGCTTATCAGAAGAACAAGCCATGACAACAAAAAGCACCAAACTTAATAAGAGAGGACTAAGAAACTTGTATAATCTTGTAAATGACATTGATATCCTAACGAATTTCCGGCAAAGATACTAAAAAGTTAAGAGTTATACATGACGAGTGGAGAGTTTTTTGTAAATTTGCGAGGTGATTTCAAAGAATAAAATAAAACTTATCCGTTCTCTCAACACAAAGAAAGGGAGGGAGAATACAGGCTTATTTGTTGCTGAAGGTCCAAAGTTAGTCCACGATTTGCTCAACGAAGGTTTCATCCCTGATGAAATTCTGGATAATATTGACGATATCAAAAAAGTATCTTTCCTTCAGCATCCACAGTCTATGTTGGGCGTTTTCAAAATACGTAAAGGGGACAACAAACCTACTATAGATTTATTATCTGACAGCAAACTCGTACTTGCCCTTGATGGAGTACAAGACCCTGGCAATCTTGGTACTATCATCCGGATAGCAGATTGGTTTGGAATAGAGGATATTTTATGTTCACATGACACTGTTGACTGTTGGAATCCTAAAGTTGTACAAGCAACTATGGGTAGCATAGCAAGAATAAAGTTACACTACACAGACTTAATTAAAATGGTAGATGACCTTCCATCAGATTATCCCGTTTATGCAACATTACTTGATGGAAACAACATTTATGACCAGCCATTATCCCATCATGGAATGATAATAATGGGAAATGAAGGAAACGGTATATCACCAGAACTTCGAAAAAGAATTAACAGGAAACTATTTATTCCTAATTACCCACCTGAAAGAAAAACTGCAGAATCACTGAATGTTGCTATTGCAACATCTATAGTCTGTGCCGAATTTAGAAGAAGATAACATATATCCATTTTCAGAGAAGAACTTATGAGAAGTCTAAAAGAATTAGTTCGTCCAAACATTTTAGCTTTAGCACCTCATTCCATTGCACGAGAGCAGAATGCTGGGCACGCTGCACATGTTTTCTTGGATGCTAATGAGAATCCATACAACAAACCTTACAACCGCTATCCAGATCCCTTGCAACGCGAGCTTAAAGAGGCTATAGCAAAGGTCAAAAACGTAGAAAGCAAACAAATATTTCTGGGGAATGGGTCAGACGAAGCCATAGACTTATGTTATCGTATTTTCTGTCAACCAGGTATTGATAATGTTGTAGCAATAGAGCCTACCTATAGCAGGTATAAGACATATGCCGATATCAATGATGTGGAATATCGTGCCGTTCCTTTAGATGATGACTTCCAGCTCAATGCCGAAAGACTCCTATCTGCATGTGATAAGCAAACAAAACTAATATGGATCTGCACGCCTAACAACCCTACTGGAAACAACATAAACACCAAGGAGATTGAAAAGGTATTACGTACATTTAATGGTATAATCGTTATTGATGAGGCTTACTCTGATTTCTCACGTCAACGTACATTTAGAGAACGGCTGGAAGAGTTCCCTAATATCATCGTACTAAATACTTTCTCAAACGCATGGGGATGCGCTGCAATTCGCCTGGGAATGGCTTTTGCTCAAGAGGATATCATCCAATTCTTTAATAAAGTTAAGCAACCTTATAATATAAGCTCATTAACACAAGAACAGGCTATTGAAGCCTTGCGGAACCGTTTTGACACAGACGAGTGGGTTAGAATACTGCTTGGAGAACGCAATCGCATGTTACAAGCCTTTTCCGAGTTACCTTCATGCGTAAAGGTCTACCCCACCGATGCTAACTTCTTCTTAGCCCGCATGACAGATGCACAAGCCACATACGATTATCTTGCAAATCAAGGTATCATAGTACGAAACAAGACTCAAGTTACCCTTTGTGACAACTGCCTACGTATCACCATTGGTGCCAGAGCCGAAAATTCCGAATTACTGGGCGCATTAAGAAGATTCAAATAAATGAAATGTGACCAAGCAGAACTATACACACCTAATTTAGTTTTAATTTTAGTTGCTGTCACTTTTAACACTTCATATAACAGATTTATAATCAGAAGATTAAAGGCGAAGAAAGAATGACAGAAATGACAGTAAAATAGAAGACGGTATGCAACTGGCTTTTGTCTTTGAGTAGAAAAAGGGAACTCATAGTTATAGTATATAGGTGTTAATAGTAAAACTATCTCACGCAGTTTCTTGTAAACTTATTCACTCTTCCAAATATCACTGCCCCATTACGGATTAATCAAAAATATGTTTACAAGAAGTTGAAGTTGCAAATCCATGAATATAGGAGATGAACAAAGAGTGTAGGGATGTATCCCATTGTTTACCAGCAACTTACGAATACTATACTTAAAGATGCCCTTTTACATTACAAAAAGGCATCTTTTACACCTCAAAAGAGCACCTCTTACCACCCAAAAGGGCATCTTTTACTGTGTCAAAGACCATCTGTTATTTTCAACTTATGAATCTTTATTACAACACTATTAATGTGTTTTTTTTTGTGACAACAGAATACTGGCCCTTTAGCATTGATAGAAAGATACCATTTAAATGATTACTTTTCAATTTTCCTATCACTCCTATCACTATACCCTTTACTGCAACACATTAATAATAAAGCGTTTATGCGAAATGTTAAAAGTGACAGCAACTAAAAACAAAAAATAACTTCGGGTTTTAGCGTAATTATGAGTCATATAGTCCAAAGACTGCATCCGTAAGAATAGGGATCTTCCTTTGTGGTTATAAGTCTTCTTTATGTTGGAACAAAGATAATCAAAAGAGCTAAATCCCTATAGAGAAGTTCTTATAGAGTGATTACTTAATCTAAAAATGTCAATAATTGACAGTTATACTCGAACAAATGGTTATTGTATACACTCATAATCTATTAAAAAGCCCCTCACAAACAATTGTATTTGTGAGGGGCATTCTATATTCTAATCTGAATTCTTAGAAGAAGAGGTAGCGATTATCAACTACATTTGCTTTAAGAATAAGATCTTGCATAAAGTTTCCAACTTGCTGCATATTCTGTTGTGCACACTGTTGAAGCATTTGAGCCTCATTATATTTAGACCCTGCACGCATGGTCTTCTTTATAACTTGGAAAACATATACACCTGCATTACCCTTTACAGGAGCCTTTGAGAATTTGCCTGCAGCAGTAGCAGCAACTGCGCCTGAAAGTGCTGGCTCAACTGAACCAGTTGCCTGTACAAAAGCTGGACTAGCAAAAGTGATTTGATTTACCATACTTACCTTTGCACCCTTAGATTGTGCAGCAGCAATGGTATTTACACCTTTAAGTTTAGACTCAAGCATCTCTGCCTTCTTGTCCTTCATTACCTCACGCTTAAGGATCTCCTTTACTTGGGGATCATCCCATGCACGATAACCTTGTGGGTGAACAGCAGTGAGGACAAGAACCATGAAATGATCATTATCTCCACATTCATAAAGAGGAGAGATATCACCTACCTTAGCATCAAACAGCCATTTGAGTGCATCACGAGTTCCATGTATTCCTGCTACATAATGCCCAGCCGTAGAAATATCATTAAGAGACTGTACACGATAACCATATTTACCTGCATTCTTCTCAAGATCAGCAGCAGTAGTACTCTTTGCGACAAATTCAGAGAATTTATTATAAGCTTCACCGCGTGTAGACTTAGAGAAGTCTATAAGTTTCTTGATAACAGCTGCTGTGGTCTTTGTCTTGAAATCTTTCTTATCAAGAACCTGAAGAATAATATTTCCTTGTGCTAAAGACACATTTTGTACAGCATTAACTTCTCCACTGAGGAGTGCGTTAATAAATGTACGATTATCTTGACTCATGGAAGGAGCGCCCTCATACTGCTGCCCTGTGAACCAAACCTTTTCACCAGTCTGACCATAACGTTTTGCAAGTGTCTCAAAGTTCGCACCAGCTGCCAATGCCTTCTGTATAGAATCTGCCTTTACACGTGCTTCATCAGGTGTATTAGCAGCAATTTGTATCTGACGGAACTGTACAGAGTCAGGCAGCTGAGCTTTTGAAAGTACACGAATAATATTCAAAGTATTATCCTGCTTATTCTCAATAACTCCAGTAGTACCAATAGCAAGCGAGTCAATTTTAGAAGCTATATCTGGATACTGCTGGTAAGCTGTACTTGCCTTTATCTGATAATCGACATACTTAATATCACGTGTCTCAATATTCTGACGGAAAGCTGGCTTAAGCTCTTCATATTTAGCCTTGAGATCTTCATCTGTAACCTTTACATCTGCATCCTTAACAGAGCTATATGCTAAAGAGGCAAGCTGAATTTGGCTTTCTTCATTATTGTCATTGAAAGCCATTTTGGCTTCTGCTTTATTGGAAAGGACGCAACTTGCAAGTAATGCCTGATACTTCTGCCCAAGGAGCTGTGTACGAAGCTGCTTCTCTATAAAGAGCCAATAATCATAGACCTGCTGCAACTGATCGAGTTGCTCCGACTTTGCAGCTTTAGCCTTATTATACCCATCAAGGAATTGCTTCAAAGCATTCACATCAAAACGACCCGTCTGTTGATTGACAAATGGGGTTTGAGCTAACATTGGACTTGTTCCATCATTAAGAACATTTTGAATCTCTTGTTCAGTAACGGTAAGACCAACTTTCTTTGCATCAGCTTCCAATACGCGATTATTTACCAACTGCTGCCATACTTGATCTTTTACCTGGTTGAGTTCCTCTTCAGATAGATTGTCTCGTTGCATGGTAAACTTAATCGCAGACTGATATTCATCAATCAATTTCTGATAATCCTGAACACTAATTTTCTCGCCCAGAATTTCACCAATTTGCTGCCGGGCCTCTCCCTTAATTCCATTACAAGAACGGAAGGCCTCTTCAGCAATAAATGCGAACAAGGCTAGACCGATAATGACTATCAGCGTTACGCCCTTGCTTCTAATTTTTCCTAATGCTGCCATTTTTAGATTTTTATTTTGATATTTAATTATTTCGCTTCATGACAAATTGCCCACAAAAATACAAAGAAAAAGGCAACTATCATAATTTTTCATGCACAAATTAGTTCATTGAGTGGACTTTCAATTTTACAAGTTCTATTTTTGTCATAGTATTTTTGATAATCTTGAATTCATAATTATCAACCATAATGATTTCATTCAATTTAGGGAAGCTCTGGTAAACATGTAAAAGCAAACCACCAACTGTTTTATAATCATCATTTTCTGGTAAATCAAGATTGAACATTTCATTGACTTTGTCTATCTCCAAACGAGCTGAGAGAACATATTCCCCATCACCTGTCTGTTTAGCTATGTACTTTGTATTGTCATGCTCATCTTCAATATCACCGAAGATCTCCTCAACAATGTCTTCCAAAGATACAATTCCATTTGTACCACCAAATTCATCGACAACAACACCTAAACTTTTTTTCTGCTGAAGGAAAATTTGCATGAGCTTCTGTGCCGCCATAGTTTCTGGGACAAAAGGCATTTGTCGTATGCACTCTTTCCACCTTTCAGGAGCACGAAACATCTCTGAAGAATGGATATAACCTTTTATATGATCTATATCTCCTTGGTATACTATGATCTTAGAATTTCCACTTTCTATAAACATCTGCTGAAGTTCATCAAGGGTACAATTTTCCTCCACAGCATTAATCTCTGTACGTGGTACCATACAATCTCGAACTTTTGTATCTTGGAAATCCAATGCATTTTGGAAGATCTTTACTTCATCCTCGATTTCATCCTCATTCTCTGCATTATCAATAGAACTTTGAAGAAGATAATCTAAGTCAACTTTCGTAAATGTCCCATCATTACTCTCTTCATCTACCTTTGCTCCTAACATACGAAGAAGTATACGTGCGAGAAAAGTTGCAAAACGACTAATCGGCCATAGTACTATAAAGAAAACATATGCGAGTGGAGCAAAAAATGTCAACAAACGATTTGGATTACTTTTGAAAAGAGTTTTCGGTAAAAACTCACCTGTAAAGAGTATAACAAGTGTTGAAGCAATAGTATCTGCTATCACTCTTGTGGCAGGATCAAAAGGATTGAATAATGTTGCATCAAAAAGTTGTGCGAAAAAAATACCATAGACAACAAGCACTATGTTATTCCCAACCAGCATTGTTGAGACAAATCCATTGGGATTATTATAAAACACTGTCAGACATTTCTGCGCAATGCCATTCTTTTCCCTATCCATCTCTGCAAGAAGACGATTACTTGCAACAAAGGCTATCTCCATTCCTGAAAAGAATGCTGAGAGAACCATTGTTATAAAAATTCCTATAATTAAATTTATATCCAACTTTTGATTTTTTACTTTTGCTTTACTATTGGTCCTTTCAAGCTATCCACATGGGAAGTATCAATAGGAGTAAACCCAGAATTAGGACCAGGCATCATTTCCGTATCAGAAAAAACACCCCACCCCTTTGTTTGACGTATCTCATAATTAGTCATTTGTTCATCACTACGAAACCAATTACCCTCTAGATCTTTGTCAGGAGTTCGTAAATGAGAATAAGTGTATGACCACATCTGATGATTCCTTTCATCCCAAAAGAGTTCATTACTATAAAAGGAGAGTCCTTGTGCAGTAAGAATCCTAACACGTCCATGGAGTTCCCAACGACGATCTTTATCAAAATATACAGCCGTATCACATTGGATATAGCCTACTATATGCTTTTTTAAATCAAACTGGGTCAGAAGTATTCCTTTATTGAAAGTCCAACGAGAAGGTTTTTTATTTTCATTCACTTCCCACTGTTCGGTTACAATTCTATACTTAATAACTCCTGAATCAGAAATCAAGGTATTTACACCATAGGTTGTCATGACCGGAACAGAATCACGATCATATATGGCAGGGGCAGTGTGCTCACGTTCCTCTGTGCAAGAAATAAACATACTCCCTAAAGTTATAAGTAACAGAACTAAAAAAAGGATGTTACGTCCAAAACGCATATTATTCAACCTTAAACTTAGCAAACCAACGCTCATTGAAAGTTAGGCCAACATTGATTCGAAACATGTTCTCTTTAATTAATCCTGTAGCACTTTGATTTACCCACTCAGCACTGATATTTAAAATACTACGATTGTTGTAGCCGTTAATGATTGGAATGCCAACGCCAAGACTTGCGGATAACTCACGTGGCCCATCAGCTCCATTTATCTTTAAGTAAGGGCTTGTATAGCTGACACCTGCACGATAGTGCATACGATCAAAGAATCCGCGATAACGTTCACCTCTACAATAATCACCTCCAAGAGTCAGACGGTGCCTATCTTTAAAAAATCCATCAGCTAAGGCAAAAGTTGTGGCTGATCCGGTCCCACTCAATCGGGGGTATAAAATCTTAGCCCATTTCTGCAACTGATAGTCAACTCCTATTTTCAAATGATTATTGTGATTCCACATTAAACCTATACCAATAGTATGTGGCAACTCAAAAGCATTAGATATCATATAACGAGTTGTATCAGAAACGCCTGTTTGTGAGTTTGTTGAAATAAGATTGCATTCAGTATTAGAATTCAACTTATGCCCAAGTGAATAGGTTAATCCTAAAGTAAGTTCATCTTTCTTTGTGATAGAATGTGTATATTGCGCTCCAAAATCCAACTTATAATTTTTAATTTCTGCCGTATAATTCCTTGATATAGTATTAACATAACTATCACTATAACTATTTGTAGTATATCTGTTTAACGTACCCCAAAGATAAGAAATGTTTGCTCCAAAAGAAAAACCCTTAAAAGGTTCCCATCCTGCTCCCAAATATACCTGATGTAATCCTCCATCACCACTATATGTGTTTGAATAGGTTGTACTGGGAGATGATGGGTTAGGGAAAGCATTTACGTTACGTGTGTTACTAAAGTTATAGCCCACATTCGAATATGGCAAAAGACCAAAACTTACTCCAACATGTTTAAAAGCCCTAAAAGAAGCAACAATATATTCGATATCAGCATTATGCGCATTAACTTTATGCCCACCCTCGTCAAAATTAGTCAATTGAAGACTAAAGCCAGCATCAAAGATAAATGAGAGAGAGTCAACGGCAGAATATGAAGCTGGATTCATGTGATTAACCTGATTATGCTCGTGAAAACCATAAGCCAATCCATTCATACCGCGATTGAATCCTGTCGCTTGGGTTGCCAAAGCTCCTAAGCCATATTGGCTATAAGGTGAATTAGTGCCACTTTGAGCGAAGCCTTGCATCGCAAATCCAGCAAATAATGCCGATACTATTATCTTCTTCATTCGTTATCTGTTCTGATCGTGACCGTTAAGTCTTAACAATATATTGGCGCAAAGTTATTAAAAAAAATCTATATAGCAGAAAAACGATAAAGGATTTTGAATTTTAATAGGCTTTCTTTGCGCTCTCATGCTTTTTTGTTACCTTTGCCACAAATAATGAAGAGAAAAGTTTTATATATTGTACTAATATGCTTGCTGTCAGTCTTACAAATGATAGCAGTGGCACGTCCTATCAGCAATACTGATAGTATACAGATATCGCTTCTAACATGTTCCCCTGGACAGGAAGTTTGGGCACAATATGGGCATACAGCCGTTAGGTATTGGAATAAGACAAACGGAGAAGATTTCGCCATTAATTATGGGATTTTTTCTCCGAATCAATCTTATTTTATTCCACGTTTCATCTTAGGTCTAACAGATTATCACATGGGGGTAGAACCCATGAGTTCTTTTCTCGCCCAATATGATTATGAAGGAAGAGGAGTTGTTGAACAAGTCTTAGATATTTCTATTGAAGATAAAGAAGCTATTCTGAGGGCATTAGAGGAGAATATAAAGCCTGAAAATACTGTATACAGATATAATTTCTTCTATGATAATTGTACGACTCGTGCACGTGACTTGATTGTAAACCACTTACACCATAAAGTTATTTATCCCAAAGCACAAGAGGACGCAACCTTCCGTTCAATGATCCACAAATGGAACTACTCTTTTCCATGGACAGAATTTGGAGAAGATTTGCTACTCGGAGTAAATGCCGATCGAAAAACGACAAAATCAGAACAGCAGTTTCTACCCGAAAATTTAAAGAATGATTTTGAAAAGGCCATTTACAATGGACATTGGCTAGTAAAGAGTACACATGTGCTATTGGTACCTAAACAAATGACTCAAACTTCAGGATTTCCAATCCCCCCTCTAATTATGGCCTTGTTCCTTGCTTCGATTAATTTAATAATTGACATTATATATTATCGCAAGCATGAGGCTTATTGGATATGGGACACTACCTTACTTGTATTGTCTGGAGCATTAGGTCTTATATTTTTTATTATGATATTCTCCCAACACCCTTGTGTCAGCTTAAATACTATTATATTATTCTTCAATCCTCTCCCATTTCTATTTTTGTATAAGACTATACAAAAATCTAGGAGACAGGAATATAATAGCTGGTGGTTAATATGGGGGATTCTCATAACTTTAGGATTTATTGGAACTATTTTTCAGTATGTTCCATCCCCTGCACAAATCATGGCATTATCCTTGCTGATACATTGCATAATACATTTGCTGATTGATAAGCCAACATCCATAAGACCTGGCTCAAACAAATGAGAGAAATGAATAAATACATCACTGCACTACTTGTAGTCCTAGCTACGACAGGAGTAGAAGCACAGAATTATCAGTCTGTGCTCAAACTGGTATTGGGTGATGTCAATGTAGAAGATTTCTACCGTTTAAAAGAATTTAAAGGTTCTGAAAAGGATATTCTATCTATCATAGAAACTTTTAGGCTAATAAAAGAAGAAAAAGAGACTGAGCCCGTTAAAAAACTTGCAGCCCTTATTACAGATTCAGCAAAGGTAAATTCCGCAGAACTTTTTTCTTTATTACATGAATATAAAAAACAACAGTATTTTCTCCCAATTCCTTCCATTAGAACTGGGATAAAAATTCGTGCACCAAGCGAGACCTAACAAAGGTCAATACAAGGAAGTAAGACACCGTCTTACTTCCAAATTTACAAAAAAAATGAAGCTTGAATCATTTACTTCTCAAGCAATTAGATACAAAGATCCACATAAGAAATATGCGGAATAAATAATAAATAAAATGAATTTCAACAAGATATTAAAATCACTTTTTGGGGATAAATCAACACGTGATATGAAACTTATTCAACCTTATGTAGATAAGGTAAAAGAAGCATATCCAGAGATTAAAGCATTAAGCAATGATGAACTGCGAGCAAAAACGAAAGAAATTCAAACGTATGTTCAAGATGCAGGCAAAGCTCAACGCGAGAAAATAGCAGAATTACGTGCAACAATAGAAGAAACTCCTATTGATGAGCGCGAAGAGATCTTCACTCAAATTGATAAATTGGACAAAGAGGCTCTTGATAACTATGAGAAGGCACTAAATGAAGTTATGCCTGTTGCTTTCTCAATTGTAAAAGACACTGCACGTCGATTTGCCGAGAACGAAGAGACCGTTGTCACTGCGACAGAATTCGATCGTGAGTTAGCTGCAGACCCTACAAAAGACTTTATAACAATAGATGGTGATAAAGCCATTTATCATAACCACTGGACAGCTGGAGGAAATGATCTCAAATGGGAAATGGTCCATTATGATGTACAGCTATTTGGTGGTACAGTCTTGCATCAAGGAAAAATTGCGGAAATGGCTACTGGTGAAGGTAAGACTCTTGTTGCTACCCTACCAGTATTCCTTAATGCTTTAACGGGTAATGGTGTACACGTTGTCACAGTTAATGACTATTTGGCAAAACGTGATTCCGAGTGGATGGGACCACTTTATATGTTCAATGGACTCTCTGTTGATTGTATTGACAAACATCAACCTAATTCTCCAGCACGCCGCAAGGCATATCAGGCTGATATAACTTTTGGTACTAATAACGAATTCGGCTTTGATTATTTACGTGACAACATGGCAGTATCACCAGCTGATCTTGTACAGCGCCAACATAATTATGCAATTGTCGACGAGGTCGATTCTGTTTTAATTGATGATGCCCGTACACCGCTTATTATTAGTGGACCAGTACCCAAAGGTGATGACCAGATGTTTGAGGAATTTCAACCACTTGTCCAAAGTCTTTATGAAGTACAACGCAAACAAGCTACAGAGCTTTTGTCGGAGGCACGTCATAAACTATCTGAGGCACAGCAACATGCAAACGACAAATCTACTTTCCAGAAATTACAAGAGGAAGGATTTCTCGCTTTATATCGTTCGTATAAAGCATTACCTAAGAATAAAGCTCTCATTAAATACCTTTCTAAAGAAGGTATAAAGGCTGGAATGCTTAAGACGGAAGAATATTATATGGCCAATAATAATCGCGAAATGCCAAAAGCTATCGAGCCACTTTATTTTGTAACAGATGAAAAGATGAATTCTTGTGATCTTACAGATAAAGGCACAGCTTGGCTTGCAAATCAGGTTAAGGATGATCAATTATTTGTATTACCAGACATCACGACAGAACTCTCTGCACTTGAGAAAGAAAAAGAAGAGAAAGCTATTGATGAACAAACTTATATCGACAAGAAAGATGCGTTGATGGCCCATTATGGCGTTCAGAGTGAACGTGTTCACACACTCCAGCAACTACTCAAGGCTTATACAATGTTCAACAAAGATGATGAATATGTTGTCCTCAACGGAGAAGTGAAGATTGTCGATGAACAGACTGGTCGTATCATGGAAGGTCGACGTTGGAGTGACGGTCTACACCAGGCCGTAGAAGCAAAAGAACATGTAAAAGTAGAAGCTGCTACTCAAACGTTTGCTACTATTACATTGCAAAACTACTTCCGTATGTACCACAAACTTGCAGGTATGACTGGTACTGCATCAACTGAAGCGGGCGAACTCTGGGATATCTATAAATTAGATGTCGTAGAAATCCCTACTAATCGTCCTGTCATTCGTAAGGATATGGAAGATCGAGTTTACAAGACTGCACGTGAAAAGTATGCAGCTGTTATCGATGAAGTTGAGGCTATGAGAAATCAGGGACGCCCTTGTCTTGTAGGTACAACATCTGTTGAAATCAGCGAACTTCTTAGCAAAATGCTTAATATGCGCAAAATCCCTCATCAAGTACTTAATGCAAAACAACACTTGAAGGAAGCCCAAATTGTGGCTGAAGCTGGTCGTTCCGTGAATGGTTTAGGTGCTGTAACTATAGCAACAAATATGGCTGGTCGTGGTACCGATATTAAGTTAACACAAGAAGTCAAGGAGGCTGGTGGCTTAGCAATCATTGGTACTGAACGACATGAAAGTCGTCGTGTCGACCGCCAGCTACGTGGTCGCGCAGGACGCCAAGGTGACCCAGGATCTTCCGTATTCTATGTGTCATTAGAGGATAAGCTTATGCGCCTTTTTGGATCAGAACGTATTGCCAAAGTCATGGACAAATTAGGTTTTGAAGATGGCGAACGTATTGAGAGTTCTATGATTTCTAATAGTATTGAACGTGCCCAAAAGAAAGTTGAAGAAAATAACTTTGGTATTCGTAAACGTCTATTGGAATATGATGATGTAATGAATAAACAGCGTACTGTTATTTATGAGAAGCGCCGTCATGCTCTTATGGGTGAACGTATTGGAATGGACATTTCAAACATCATATGGGACCGTTGCTTAAGTATCATAGAGAAAAATGATTATGAAGGTTGTAAAGAGGATTTCTTAAAAGTCTTGACGATAGAATGTCCTTTTACTGAGGAAGAATTTACAAACGGCAACACAGAAGAACTTGCAGAACGCAGTTTCCAAGTTGCAATGGAGACTTTCCAACGTAAGACTGAACGTATTAAAGATGTAGCATGGCCTATTATCAAACAAGTATACGAGAATCAAGGGGCAATGTACGAACGTATAATGGTACCAATAACAGACGGTAAGCGTGTTTATAATATTCCATGTGACCTTAAAGAAGCTTATGACAGTGAAGCAAAGTCTGTTGTGAAGCAATTTGAGAAGGTTATCTTACTGCATATTATTGATGATAACTGGAAAGAGAATCTGCGCCAATTAGACGATTTGCGCCACTCAGTACAAAACGCTTCCTACGAACAGAAAGATCCTTTACTGATTTTTAAACTAGAGAGTGTTAAGTTGTGGGATAATATGATAGATGATATGAACAATCGTACTGCAAGTGTACTTATGCATGGACAGATTCCTGAGATGCAAGAGGCAGACGAAGTTCAGGAAGCTGCTCCAGAGGAGCGTTCACAACGTTATACCGAGCAAAAGGTTGAGCTTGATGAATCTGGACAAGCTGAGGCTGCGCAACAGGATACACGTGAAAGTTCTCAGAATATCAACCACACACCATACCGTGCAGACAAGATGCCACGTCCAAATGACCCATGCCCTTGTGGTAGTGGGAAAAAGTTCAAGAACTGTCATGGTCGCAATATACGTTAAAGAACTTATAAAAAATTTCGGGGATAAGACAGCTGTGTCTATCCCCGATTTCTGTTTCCCACCTAATGAAATAATAGGTTTAGTTGGCAACAATGGTGCAGGTAAAACGACCCTATTCCGACTTATTTTAAATCTTATAAGATCAGATAAGGGAATGATTGACTTTTGTATTATCAAGCAAAAGATTACAGAGAACTATGAGACACACCTGTCTAATCTTGAGGACTCTTGGAAAGACTTCACTGGTGCATATTTGGATGAAAGTTTTCTTATAGACTTTCTCACACCAGAAGAATATTTTGCTTTTATTATCAAAGCAAACAAACTTGATAACAAAACATTATCAGAACAACTACAAGATTATCAAACATTTCTAGGAGAAGAGATAACAGGTCAGAATAAATTTATACGAGAATTTTCAGCAGGAAACAAACAAAAAATAGGAATAGTATCGGCATTGATTGCTAAACCTAAGGTTGTTATTCTTGATGAACCTTTCAATTTCCTTGATCCAAGTAGCCAAAACCAACTCAAACAACTTTTGACCTCTTATAAGCGGAAAGAGCAAGCAACAATCCTTATCTCGAGTCACAACCTACACCATACAATTGACATCAGTGATAGAATTGTCTTGTTGGAAAATGGAAGACTGATCGAGAATATCTCCTCTATTAACGTTGGAACTATTAGTGATTTAGAAAATTATTTCATGTAAATTATCCTTAGACATAACAATAACATTCTCTAATTAACTTTCAAGAAGGAAAAGTGATATAGTTACCAAAAAATAAACACAAAATTATAACTCATTGCGATATAAATAACCAACTCACGCATATGGAACTATCACCAATTAAAGAGAAAAACTTAGTTAGTAGGTATTCTACAGTCTTTGCAAGATTTTCTTTATGGTAATAATACAATATTAACTACCAATAGATTATTTAGGCTTTGCAATTCTATCTTTTAAATAGAAGCTGGAAGGAATATTATTAACCATATTCTATCTATGCGTTGTAGCCCATCACAACTTGTATTACATCTCATCACCTATGGGACTGTTGGCAAACACCTATCCTGTAGGACACTCAACAGCTTATAATTCATTCTAAATATACACAATATAAACCAGAAATAGTTTGTTTACTTTCCCCTTAGGCCCTATGCCCTCCTATCTGTTGGTTACGTTCTTTTGCCGTCGAACCCTCTCTAAAATTTAGACCACGCAACAAAGAGTTTTTACCAAACTTGTGCTTTATCCTAAGAATGGTTTCCTGCATAGAACGGTCTTGCACAGAATTTCTCCTGGTCTCCTTTCTATCTACTTTCTCGGGGTCAGCAAGAAAGAAAAGGTCTAACTCAACCGGGATTCTCTGTACTTTATAAAACTGTTCCTCAGTGATAAGGTTGTTAGCAGAAATGCTAATACGTCTGACCAACAATTTTCGATCTACTAAGTGATCATATAAAGAGAGTATTGCTGCAGTGATAATCCGGGAAGAGGATGAAAAGGTCATGAGGTTTGAAGTCCCTTTGGTAGATTTCGGAACTTTTCTACCATAGTAGTCAAAGGTAATTAGTCCCAAATAATCATCTCTATCATTGAGACTGTCTTTGTCATAGCCAACGGAAAGAACAAGCTGATTTGTAAAACAGTGCTTTTCTAATAAATCTAAAGACAATGCATCTATCATTTCTTGAACAACGACTCTTGCTTTAGAGAAAGTATAAGCCTCTTGTAAAACTTGTCCATTAACTACTGATCTTTCCTCTGGACGATAGAGCTTTATCATTTCCATCGTACAAGGTTCCCACCCCCATGCATGGTCTATAATTATCTCTGCATTAACACCAAATAAGTGATAAAATAGCTCTTCATGTTCTATTGAGCAGCGTGCTATCTTTCCCATAGTATCAAGTCCGTAAGAAGATAAACGCTTTACTATTCCTGATCCAAAACGCCAAAAATCAGTAAGAGGACGATGATTCCACAACAACTCACGATAACGTTTCTCATCTAATTCTGCAACTCGAACACCATCCTTATCTGCAGGAATATGCTTTGCTACGATATCCATAGCAACTTTACATAGAAACAAGTTAGTCCCAATACCAGCTGTGGCTGTTATGCCTGTTTCTTTAAGTACATCCTGGATTATCTTCATTGCTAATTCATGAGCAGAAATTTTATAAGCAGATAAATAATTTGTAGCATCAATAAAGACTTCATCTATAGAATAAGGATGTATATCCTTGGGTGAAACATATCTCAGATAAATATTATATATCTTAGCACTATATTGAATATAATGTGCCATGCGCGGCTTTGCCACAATATAATCAATGGCTAATTCAGGGTGACTCTCTAACTCTTTAATATCAACAGAACTTCCTAGAAGAATCTTTTTTCCAATAGATAGTGCTCTCTTTTTATTGATATCTTTTATTTTTTGGATAACTTCAAAAAGGCGCGCACGTCCAGGGATACCATAAGACTTCAAAGAAGGAGATACAGCTAAACAAATAGTTTTTTCAGTTCTACTATTATCAGCAACAACCAAGTGAGTTCTCATAGGATTAAATCCTCGTTCAACACACTCAACACTAGCATAGAACGACTTAAGATCTATGGCCAAAAAGCTTTTAGTATTTGAATAATTTAAAATAGACAATATAGAACAACTATATTACTTACCGGGGGATAACTCTAAAAGAGCAAAATAAATTAAACAAAATAACTAGAACCGACACTACCTATAAGATAAAAAGCGGAAGTAGAGGGATTCAAACCCCCGATACGCCAAAAGACGTATACCGGATTTCGAGTCCGGCGCATTCGTTCACTCTGCCATACTTCCTTTATAGGAAGTACAAAAGTAAACATTTAACGTGTAAATGCCAAATTATTCAAATGATAATTTACTAAGTCGGGAGCGAAGTTCCTCAACTTTACTTTTTCGAACAGAAAGGGTAATTTCACAAGTATTATCAAACTGCCCATTTATAATATTAAGATCCATTTCCTTGATTATACGCATAACATTATTCATCATGGGATAAGTGAAAGAAAACTTAATTCTTTCTTCTATAAATCTTTCTTCAATTTCACAATGGGAAATGGCATCAAAAGCAGCCTCACGATAGGCAACTATCAAACCTCCTGTACCAAGATTTATACCTCCATAATAACGAATAACACAAACTAGAATATTCGTTAATCCATTACTATCGATCTGCCCCAGAATAGGTTTACCTGCAGTTGAAGAGGGTTCTCCGTCATCATTGGCACGAAATTCTCTTCCTTTGAATCCCACTCTGTACGCATAGCAACAATGTCGTGCATCATAATACTTTTTCTTATACCCCTTTACAATTCTCAAAGCATCGTCTACAGATTCAACATGATGCGCAAAAGCGAGGAACTTACTCCGCTTTTCAGAGTAATATCCCTCGCCAATTGCTTTCTCTTTAATTGTTTTATATTTATCGTTTGCCATTCAAAACATTAAATTCACATCATTCTAGCTTGTGGATAACGAGACCAGAACGAAGCTTAGGCTCAAACCAAGTTGCTTTAGGTGGCATAATTTTCCCACTATCTGCAATATCCATAATCTGCTGCATAGAGACTGGATAAAGCGCCAGAGCCCAACGCATTTCACCACTATCTACACGACGTTTCAATTCTCCAAGACCACGCAGACCACCAACAAAGTCGATACGCTTGTCAGAACGGAGATCCTTTATACCCATCAACTCATCTAAAATCAGTCGACTTGAGATATCTACATCAAGTACGCCAATTGGGTCATTATCATTGTATGTTCCTGGCTTAGCCACTAAACTGTACCAGTTGCCATCAAGATACATGGAGAATTCATGCAATTTCGTTGGACGGTATTCATCCTTACCTTTCAACTCAACAATGAAGTTCTTCTCCAAAGCTTTTAAGAACTCGGCAACTTCCATGCCATTTAAGTCTTTGATAACACGATTATAGTCAAGAATCGTCAACTGACTTGCCTGGAAGCATACAGCCATAAAGTAATTATACTCCTCATCGCCCTTATGATTCTTATTATTCTTAGCCTTCTCAGCACCAACCAAAGCAGCTGCAGCAGAGCGATGATGACCATCTGCAATATATAAACTTGGCATCTTCTTGAACTCTTCAGTTACAGTTTTGATGTCAGCTTCGTCTGTTATTACCCAGAACTGATGTCTGAAACCATCGTCAGGTGCAACGAAGTCATACTCTGGCTTTGTAGCTGCATAACGAGCCAACAAACTGTCAAGTACCTCATTGTCAGGGTAAGCAAAGAATACAGGCTCTACATTTGCATTACAAATACGAACATGCTTCATGCGATCCTCTTCTTTATCTCTACGTGTCAACTCATGCTTTTTGATGTTACCTGTCATGTAATCATCAACAAAAGCACCAACAACAAGACCATACTGAGTCTTGCCATTCATTGTCTGCGCATAGATATAGTAGTGTTCTTTATCATCTTGTACTAACCAACCCTTATCTTGGAACTTCTGGAACTGCTCAGCAGCACTCTCATAGGCTCTTGGATCATATTCGCTTGTCCCAACCTCAAAGTTGATTTCTGGTTTGATAATATGATATAAACTCTTTTCATTATTACCAGCTTCTGCGCGAGCTTCTTCTGAATCCAACACATCGTATGGACGGCTGGCAACAGACTCTACTAAGTCTTTTGGAGGACGAATCCCCTTAAAAGGTTTAATTACTGCCATAGTGTTTATCTTTAAGAAAATAAGAAAAGGATTGAGAGGCACAATCTATTATGAAGATTAAGACTATCAATCCTTCTTACATTAGAAAGTTATTTGTTTACTTGGAACTTTGTGTCACCGGTTGCAAAGAAAGCATTAATCTGCTTTGCTGCAGCAATACCAGCATTCGTATTTGCTTCAGCAGTCTGAGCACCCATCTTCTTTGGTGTAGAGAAATAG
>QWCI01000050.1_pt1 | contig 43751 bp, 43 predicted proteins | sample 1972541 | NCBI WGS metagenome assembly QWCI01 (sample SAMN09866712, study PRJNA288562) | Human oral metagenome isolate term3_saliva, whole genome shotgun sequencing... | isolation source: mouth | host: Homo sapiens | place: USA: California | reverse complement strand
CTTGAAAACAAATATATCAAGAACTCTAAGTATGTTTATGGTAGTTTTATTATAAAAAATAACAAAGCAAAAAGAGAGATATTGAAAATATTAAATAAGTCTAAAACTAACTCACTTACATTTAGAATAATTAGGAAGAATAATGTTTTACATTTACAAATTATGTATAGAACTGGTTCAACGTTTAAAACTCGAAGTTCTTATGGAGTATTAGGAGTAGATTTTAATAAAGGTTTTATAACAATTAGTGAAATTGACGAAACTGGTAAATTACTAAATCTTGATAGAATTAATTATATACATAAAGGAAGAGCTGGAGTTACTAAAAATTCAATGCATCATTTAGTAAAAGATTTAGTAGATATAGCAATAAAATCTGGGAAAGATATTGTTATAGAAGATTTAAAGTCTTTAAATAAAAAGAAACAAGAAAAGACTGAGCGAAAACATTATAATCGAATGATAAACACTTTAAAATTTGGAAAGTTCAGAAAGTTCTTAGAAACGAGATGTGATAAATTAGGTGTTGGTTTGTCATTGATTAATCCATACAACACATCAAAAATAGCAGCAAGTAAATATTGTTACAATATGAAACTAAATATACATAGTGGAGCAAGTTATGTTATAGCAAGACGTTTTTACAATCTTGACTAATAATATTTATACCTATGATACATAATGTAAACCAGATACGAAGTTATGTGAAATCAAGGTTTTAAAAATTAGTGGTTTTGGTTGTAGTTGTTGTTTAGAAATGATTTACAACTTAAAAACTTATTATATAGTAACCGTAACGCTATTTATTTGTAATAATAAAAAAGGAAAGGTATTTATTTAATTACTATTTTTTTATTAAAATAGTTTTTAATAAATTAAACTTTACGGAAAAATCAGAACATTCCATGCAGACAACTTACAGTTAATAAAAACACAATTAGAACGATTTTTTAGACGTTCTGTCAACTTTAAAGAGAGCTACAAAGCAATCAAAGATAACAGATTAGATTTAGTAGATTTATTGAATACAGTAGTTGGAAAAGATAAATGGTTTATGATAAACAGAACATATACAAAGGTGGTGAGTTAGTTTTGGAAGTAGAAATAAAAAACAAACCAGAGTTCTATAGAATTATAAAAGAAGATTTCGATGTAGTAGCAGGGAAAACCCCAGTACACATAATAGCTTACAAAAGTAAAGAAACTGGGGAAGAAATATACATACATAATGGAAAATTACACGCCAGCGAAAATATGATAGAATATTTTAAAGAAAAAGATGTAATTTAGAAAAAATATGGAATAATAAATACAGGACACACAGAAAGGAAAACAATTAATGGAAACAAAAGCGAAAAAGATATATACAGGAGCAGCCGTAGTGGCAGTATTAGGAGCAGGAGCAGGTGGATATGCTTATATGGAATACAATAGTCCGCAGAATGTATTTGCGAGAAACGAGATTGCTCAGACAACACAATTGAAGTCATACATAAAAGACAGAACAAAGTTATCACATAAATATGGAGAACAAGCAAAAGATAAAAAACAAGTGTTAGCAAGTTCATTTGGGACAGAGAAAGAAAAAATCAAGTTAGACATTTACAAAGACCCTACAGCGAAGAATGCAACAGTGGTGGGAGAAGGTTCATTTTTAGGGAAAGCTTTAAGTGGACAAGTATCTGAAAAAGATGACAAGTTAGGAATTGAATTAAACTTTTACAATAAGGTAGTGGAAGTACCATCAAAAGCAATCACAGATTACTTTAAAGAAGTAAGTGAGGGTAAAGTAGATGAAATTAACTTATCATTGAATGATTTAGTAGAGTCAGCGTTCTTTTCAAGCAAATCAGACAAATATGATTTAACAGAAGACCAGATTAAGACAATTTATAAATCAATTGATAAGAAAGCATTTACAAAAGAAGGTAAAGCTATTACATTAAAATTAAACAAAGATGGATTAACTAAGTTAGCAGAAGCATTCAAGACAGAAGTTAAGAAAAACGCTAAAGATAACAAGATTAGTGAGATGTCATTAGACAACTTAGTTAACCAAGCTAAAAACTTCGAAGGTGAGTTAGTGATTAAGCAAGAGAAGAAAAATGATAGTACATTAGAAAGAACAATCACTCACGGAGATTCTTCAACAAAACTAACAACAACATTCTCTAAAGACAAAACAGAAATAGTTATTGATAATGATAATGCTGCTTTCACATTGAAATCAGAGAAAGCTGGAGAAGGTTATAAAGAATCAATCTTAACTTCACGTAAAGACAAAGGTGTACACAGAGAACAATTTGAATTAAACTTAAACACAGAGAAAGTATCAGATAATGAATATAAATTAGATGGTGATTACTCTGTATACCAAGGGGAATCAAAAGAGTCAGTACATCTTAAAGGGTCAATTAAGCTTGTAGATAAATCATTAGAGTACAAATTGTCAGCACAAGACAACGAGTTCTCATTAAAATACACATATGATGTAGATGTAAAAGAATTATCTTCAAACAAAGAAAAAGTAGTAATTGAGAACTTTAATGATCCAGTGTTCAATAAAACAATTGTAGAAGTTCAACAAGCGTTAACTAAATACTTTGTAGAAGAAAAAAAATAAAATAAAAAAAGTACACTTTTATAGTGTATTTTTTTTTGTTTTATGGAATAATATGTTATATAGATATTGAGTGTCTATAACATTTTTGATATTAAATAAAAAAATATTTAAATAAAAGGAGATTTTAAATGAACAAAAATAAAAAATATGCGATTAGAAAGTTAGCTGTAGGAGTGGCTTCGGTCTCTATTGGATTGTTTGTTTCTAATGTTGTTGATTCATCATTACTTCAAAATTTTAAAACATCAGAAGTTGCTAAAGCAGCAGATGAAAAATATAATTTCCAAACAATTTATACAAATGATCAAGCAAATGGAGAAGTAGATGAAAATGGAACAAATAATAATGCTGTAACTAAAATTGAAATATCTGACACACCTTATCATGAGAGAGTAAAAAGATTAAGATTTACATTAAAAGATAATGTTGATGTTTCAAATGGTATTGTATTTACAATGGTAGGAGATTCTGTTTCTCTTCTTTCTGAAGAATGGAACCTTTATCAAAAATTAATATCTTCAAGTCTTTATTTGAATGAAGAAAAGATTGGAGAAATAAAAGTAGATGATTCAAATTCATATAAAAATTTATCTCCAGAAAAATTTACTTCTTTTGATGAATTTTATAAGAAATTAACATCATTAAAAGATGAAGATTCTTCTAATTTTTATGTAAATAAAAAAATAACTTTTAATGAAAATTTTAATAAATACAATAAAAATAGAGTTGTAGAATTTAATATATTTTTATCAGAGGATAAAGAAGATCTTATTAGATATGATTCAAAGAAAAATCCTGATTTAGATAAGATAGAAAAATTAAAAAAAATCAAAAAAGAGTTTAATCATAATATATATTTCAACAAAAAAGAAATAAAAAAAACAGATATAAAGTATGATTTTAAGTTGGGTGTAGAGCCTCTTCAAGATTTCTCAGTAACAGATGATGACTCTAAATATATTTATGATGAAAATTCAAACGTTTCATTTCATTATTTAGGAACAATAGCAGAAATTAAAAATCCTCCTGCTAAAATAGAAAAATTACTTTATTACTATAAAGTTTTAACTAAAGAAAATATAGCAAGAAAGACTCCAACAAAAACAAATAAAGTTTTTTTAAAAAAAGGAACTACTTTTAAATTTAATATAAATCCTAAAATTTTTGAAATGAAAAATACTCAACAAAATAATGAAGTAGTAGAGCTTACTTATGCCGAGAAACCAATAAATGACACAAAAACAGAAATTCTATATTTTTGGCAAAATGAGGCTTTTTTAAGTGAAAAGATTCAAACAAATATTGAAAATAAAACAACAAAAAAAGTTAAATTAAAATACAATAAAATATCAGACTCTGAAATTTCTTATGAATTACTAGAGGACCTTTTAATTTCTTCTTCGGATTATGAACCAGATTTTTCCTATGCAGATAATTTAATAAATAATTTAAGATTAAAGCAAGATTTTATAGATAATGTGGATTTATCAAAATATAAAAAAATATTCACAACAACTAACTCGACAGAATTAAAAGAAATAATGGAAGAAATATTCTCTCCTATATCTATTACTATACAAGAGCCAGGAAAACAAGCTATTGTTGGAGAAGCAAGCTTATCAGATTATTCTTTAATAAAAAATTCAACAACGGGAGAGGTTGGAAAAGGAACGATAAAAGTTAAATATTTGAATGAAAACAAAAAAGAGATTAAGGCAGAAGATAAAGTTATTGAAGATAGAGAGTGGAATTCTGTTTTTGAAATTACACCTCAAAAAATAGAAGGATATGAGTTTTTAGAAAGTTCAGGTCCACTAAAAGACATTGTAGGAGATGGAGCTAGAACAATAACATTAACCTATAAAACAATAGAGAAAAATAGAACAATTCCATTTAATACTATTTACAAAGAAGATAATACAAAAGAAAAAGGAATGCAAGAAATTGAAAGAGAAGGAGAAAATGGTCTTGAGGCGTATTCAGAAGTTGACAGTGATTATTCAAGAGTTATAAAAGAAAAGATTGATAGAATAGTAAAAGTTGGAACTAAACAAACTACAAAAGTAGAGAGACTACCATCACCAGTAAGATACGAAAAAGACAGTTCTCGTGAAAAGGGACAAGAAAATATTACAGTTAAAGGTAAAGATGGAAGCAAAACTACAACTACAACATACACAGTAAATGATAAAACTGGAGAGGTGGTAGAAACTGTAGGAAAACCAGTAGTGGTAGAACCAACAGAGACAGTAGTAAAAGTAGCTGCTAAAGATAAAGTAGAAGTAGTAAACAAAAAAGATGGAGAAAAAATTAAAATTACAACAAGTTATGAAGTAAATCCAAAAACTGGAGAAATCAAAGAAGTTAAAAGAGAAGACTTGTTAAGCAAAAAAGGAATTCCAGAAGTATCAGAAGAATCAACGGAATTCAAAGGTGGAGTAAATCCAACAGAAAGCATAGCAAGAGAAGATTTACCTGAATTAAAAGTAGCTATTATTAAGGATAAAGAAAATAATATTCTTGATGTTATTAAAGAAGATGAAGAACCAAAAGAAATAAAAGGCTACAAAAACACAGGTAAAACAGAAGTTGACAAAGATGGACATAAAGTTTACATTTATGAGAAAGTTGAAGAAAGCAAGTCAACACCAAAAGAAAACAAAGTAGAAAACACAAGCAAAGAAGAAGATAACAAAGAGAGTAAAAAAGAGGTAATTAGTAAGAAAGAAGAATTACCAAAAACATCAGCTTCAATGTTATCAACAGTAGGATTATTCTCAATCTTTGGCTTAAGAAAAAACAGAAAAAAAGATAAATAATAGAGTAAAAAAGAGTACACAATTGAGTGTACTCTTTTTGTTATCAAAAAATGTATTTTTTAAAAATATTTTCATTTACTCAGAGAAGATTTGTTTGATTTTTTATATTGTTTAAAAAATTATTTAAAAAAGTGTTGACAAACAAAATAATAATGATATAATATAAATATAAGATATCGAGAAAGAGAGAACAAATAAAATGAAAAAGGAATTCAAAAACTTCACAATAGAAAACTTAACAAAAACTGATTGGATTAATCAATTCAACAAGATTCAACAAGAAGAAATAAGATTAGGATTAGAACGAGAATTAGATATTTCTTGGTATGCTAATAAAGATTTTAATAGGAATCAAATGTGGTTTATTAGACTGGGATTAGAAAGAAATGTAGATGTTTCAATATATGCTAATTTGAAATATAATGAAAATCAAATGCTTCAAATATTATATGGATTAGAAAAAAAATTAGATGTTAGTTGGTATGTTAATCCAAAATTTATCGATTCTAAAATGGAACAAATAAAATTAGGTTTAGAAGATAAGTTAGATGTTAGCTGGTATGCTAAACCAGAATTCAATATTTATCAGATGAAACAAATAAGATTAGGTTTGTTGAATAATATTGATGTTTCAACATATGCTAAAAAAGAATTAAACTGGAAAAAAATGAGAGAAATAAGAGAAAAAACATTAAAAGAAAGTACACTTTTGTAGTGTACTCCTTTTTTATGTAAAAAACAACTTTTTCAAAATATTTTTATTTGCTCAGAATCGATTTCAAATTTTCGATGTTGATATATCAACGTTTGTAGCACCTGAAAAATCGACAAAAAACACAAAAAATGCTTCTCACGTATAGTAGTCGAGACCTAACGAAAAAATCGCTCAAAATCGATTTATTTGATTTTTTCTGTAATTAAAATATGGAATAATAATAGATATTAAACAAAAAAAGAAAGGTTTATATTAATAAAAATGTATCAAAACAATAAAAATAAATATGGACAATTTTTTACAAAGAATAAAGAAATATTATCTATTTTAGTTGGTTTAATATCAAAAAACAAAAAGAAAGGAAAGATATTAGAACCCTCTTGTGGAGAAGGTTATATATTAGAAGAATTGAGAAAACAAAAACATAAAGATATCTTAGGCTTAGAAATAGATGCAACACTAACAAAGCTATCAAAAGAGTTGCCAATAAGTTATCAAAGTTTCTTTACATATAAAGAAAAAGTAGATGTAATAATAGGAAATCCTCCATTTGTTCAATATAAAAAAATAGAAGATAACACAAGAAAAGAAATCGAAGTTTTCAAAGAGTACTCAAACCTTAGTAATCTATATTATTTCTTTATTCATTATTCAATTGATATATTGAAAGATAATGGAGAGTTAATCTTTATTGTTCCAAAAGAATGGGTGTTTTCAACATCAGCAAAACCATTAAGAAAACATATAGCAAACAATGGAATACTATCTCATTTTATAGATTTAGGAGAACAAAAGATTTTTAAGGATGCAAGTATTCCTGCTTTATGTATTTTTAAGTTTATTAAAAGAAAACAAAAAGATAACTATTATGAAATAAAATATGCTAATCACAAGTTGAAACAGGATTTAATATACGAAGATAAGCAATTATATATTGATAGTGAAGCTAACATTTTAATTGGAGATAAAGAGATAATAGATGAAATAAAAAACTGTTCAACAAAAGTAAAAGATTTATTTATTGTTAAAGTTGGCTTGGGAACAGGAGCAAACAATATTTTTAATATTACAGATAATATTGATTTTTTAAATGAAAAAGATAATATAATTGATTTATTGACTGCTCAAGGATTACAAAGATATATTTATATTCCAAATAAATATAATAAAGAAAATATTAATAGTAAGGTTCTTTCTTATTTAGATAAAAATAAAAAAAAAAATGAAAAACAAACAAGATTATTATAAATACACAGCATATAGAAATATACAAACTATGGAAGATTATATTGGTATAGATAAGATTTTTGTTTCTCAAAAAACAAGAAAAAATGAACCTTTTTTTATAGAACATACAACCTATTATAACAATGCTTTGTTAGGATTATTTCCAAAGAATAAAGAAGAAAACTTAGATAAATATTTGGAATATTTCAATTCTGATTACTTTTTAGAAATTATGAAAATATTTAATTTGTATTCTAACAACAAGATAACGATACAACAAACATTATTAGAAAAGCTTCCTGTATTAATTTAAAAAAGTAAAATTTATATAAAAGAATGGAGAAAATTAAAATGACAAGAATTATATTAGCTGTAGGTTGTGTAGGAAAGACTTATTTAGATGATAATTATGTAAATGTATATGATTTTGACAAGCATACTTTAGATTATAAATATGATAAGACAGGATATGAGAATCTAACAAATGAGGAATTCAAAAGTTTACCTAACAGAGTAATTAAGGATGGTTGGTTTGAACGTTATATGGAGAATTGGTGCAAAGTAATCGATTCAGAAAAATATGATGTTGTAACTGGTTGGCTACAAGATGACTGTGTAGATTATCTTATAAATAAAGGATATGAACTTGAAGTAGTATTAGTTGATGTAGGAAACAACGAAGAAGTTTATAAAGAACGTTCTATTACTCGTGGTAATAATCAACGTTATTGGCATAATTTAAGAGACTATTACGATTCTACTTTAAGTAAATATTCAAATAGAAATGATGTGAAACCAGTAGTATTTAAAGCACCTTATTATTTAAGTGATTATTTAATATTTACAGGTAATTTGTTAGAAGACAAAAAAGGACACAAGATAACATATGTTGAAAAAGTTTCAATGTTGGTATTTGAAATTTTTGAGAAAAAATTATCTAAGATGTATTATTTAAAGTTAATTAAAAATGTAAAAAATGATATAAAACATAAAGAAATATATAATTGAAACTATTATTTTAAAGTTATTTATAATTATATTTTTCTTGTGTTTTTTATTTTAGTACATTTTTTTTAAAAGTCAATTTTTGTTTTTAAAATAATATATTTAAAAAACACTTGAAAAAAGAAGAAAAAAATGATATTATAAATATAATAATTAAAAAAACACAAAGAAAGGAGAAACTTTCAGATGAGATTAACAGAAAAGCATCAAATACATAAAAATCATAAGTTATATAAAGTATGTGATGAGTTATGTTTTAATAGCAAGAATTTGTATAATGCCGCTTTGTATGAGTTTAGACAATCATATATAGATAAAAATAGAAAAGAATTAACTTGGATAGATATAAATAAACAATTTGTAAAAGAAAAACAAGTGGATTATAAGAGAATACCAGCAAAAGTAGCAAATGCAGTATTGAAGAAATTAGGAAATAATATAACAAGTTTTAAAGGATTGTTGAAAGCAAAAAAAGAAGGAACAATAAAAAACAAAGTAAGACTCCCGAAATATTTACATAAAACACAAGGAAGATTTGTTGTAGAGTTTAATAATCAAACAATAGATAAAAAGAGAGATAAAAATGGATATTTAGTTGTATGTTCAAAAAGTTTAAAATTAACAATACCAACACGAAGAGAAGACGTAAAACAAGTGCGAATTGTACCACAGTTGAATTATTATGTAATAGAAGTAGTATATGAAGCACAAGAAGAAGAAATGAGAACAGGCGTTGTAGTTGGAGCAATAGATTTAGGATTAAACAATATAGCAACGATCGTAACAAACGATAAGAAGAATCCATTGATTTTATCAGGAAGAAAGTTAAAATCAATAAATCAATATTTTAATAAAAATGTAGCAGACAGAAAAGCAAAATTACCAAAAGAAGTTTATACATCAAAAGAAATAGAAAGACTATGGACAAAAAGAAAAAATAAGATAGATTATGAAACACATAAGATATCAAAATACATAGTCAAACTTATGGATGAAAGAAATGTAAGTAAATTAATAATAGGAAATAATGGAGGATGGAAACAAGGAATAAACTTAGGGAAAAGAAACAATCAAAACTTTGTAAATATACCGTATAGAAAAATAATAGATCAAATAATATATAAATGTCAAATGAAAGGAATAGAGGTAATAGTAAGAGAAGAAAGTTATACATCAAAAGCATCATTTTTAGATTATGACTATATTCCAACGATAAATGAAGATGATGAAGTAAAAGATTTTTCAGGAAAAAGAGTAAAAAGAGGATTATACAGAACAAACAAAGGAAAAAGAATTAATGCTGATGTCAATGGAGCATATAACATTATGGCTAAAGAAAGTTTAGATTACATCAAAACAAAAAGAGAAGAATTATCCTTCTCTCCAAAATTAGTTAAATTATAAAATAAATAAGAAGAAATATATAAGAAGTTATTATTAATTTTCTTCCCACCGTCCCTATATATTTGACGAGGATTCACATGATTAATAATAAATAAAGTTATATATAAAAGTAATCACCTGTCTATACTCATTTGTATTTATGGGTCAAGTGCAATATTTACTCTTCGGAGTATGAGCAGATAATACCGTTGTAGCTGCGGACTAAGTAGATTCACTACTCATTTGTAGATTTTCTTACTTGAACTTAAAATGCTTTATGTTTTTTACATTTTTGTCATTTTGAGAAGCTATCTCCCGTTTTATACTCAGTTAGTACTTACAGCAGTTGTTGGTAGATTTGAACTTACTAATGAGATGATTTATGATGCTTGGTCGATGGCAACAATAACAGAAACTGACTGTGCTTACCATAAGTCTCTATTGCCTTATGATGCTTTAAAAAAGGAAACACAAGATTTAGATACATATTACACTAAAAAATTAAACGAAGTAGTTTCTTATTTGTCAATATTAAAAAACACAATAAGAAATTAAAATGAAGAGAAATAATATAACAATCAACATTAGAAAAATTACCGATATTAATTAAAAATAAACAGAAAGGTATATAAAATTATATTTTTTATAAAAGGAATAAAAAAATAGATAAGAACAAGCGGTTAGAAAATATTCTTTTAGATTTAGAAGTAATAAGTGAACATCCAGGAGATTTGATGGCTCCTCTATCTATATCACACGAAATAGACGAGATAGCTTATGAAGATTTCTATTTAAGTAATCTATTAGGAGAATGTTTAGCTATTCAAGATTACGATAAGCTTCAAGAAATCATTTACAAAGAATTAGAATTATAAAGCAATCTACTATAGGTTGCTTTTTTGTTAGCAGGAGAAAACAAATGAAGAATAAAAAACTACATTATGCGAAAAAACATAAAAATGACGAATTTTATACCCAGTTAGTAGATATAGAAAAAGAATTAATTCACTATAAAGAACAATTAGAAAACAAAGTTATCTATTGTAATTGTGATAACCCATTAATAAGCAATTTCTATAAATATTTCGTAGATAACTTTGAAGAATTAAAAATTAAAAAAGTTATCTCATCTTGTTATCAGGAAAACAACAAAGGATTTTACTATGAATATAATGGAAAAAATAAGAAATATCCGACAATGGAAGATGTAGTTTTCTTTGAAGGAGACGGAGATTTTAGAAGTGAAGAATCTTTAAAATTACTTGAGACTTCCGATATAGTGATAACAAATCCACCTTTTAGTTTACTAAAAGAATACATTCCAAAGATTATAGAATATAATAAAGATTTTTTAATTATAGCAGGAATTAGTACAATATCAATTAAAAATATTTTTGAATTAATAAAAGAAAACAAAATCTGGTTAGGTATGAACTTTGGTAGAGGAGTATCTGGATTTATAGTTCCTGAAGAATATGAACTTTATGGAACTGAAACAAGGATTAATGAAAGAGGAGAGAGAATTATCTCACCTAATAATTGCTTGTGGCTAACTACTCTACAAAACAAAAAAAGAGAACAAGTTTTGGAATTAAAAGAAAACTATGAAGAAAACAAGTATGCTTTTTATGACAACTATCCAGCTATCAACGTTAACAAAACTAAGGATATTCCTATTGGATATAAAGGGATGATGGGAGTTCCAATTACATTCTTAAATAAGTTTAATCCAAAACAATTTGAAATTGTAGGTTTTAGAAAAGGCTTAGATGGAAAAGATTTAAGAATAAATGGAAAATCTTTGTTTTGTAGAATATTAGTAAAAATCAGATATTAAAAAGAAAAAGGAGAATTAAAAAAATGGATCAACAAAATAATAACAACATACAAACTGAAGCTTTGTATATGTTAGGTACTTTATGTTTTATATTCATTTCTGTTCTTATAGGTAATTTATTATCCATTGACACATATGTATTGTCAACAATATTGATTTTCGCCATTTTTGCGTTTAAAACAGAGGTATATGAGCAACAAATGATTGCTGGGGTGTCTTATTTTACATTAATGGTAGCAGGTATTACAAACTCTGGATATAAAGGATTCGGCATTATGCTTGTAGGTTTATTCCTTTTAAGTGCTGTATTTTACATATACGAAGATGAAGTAATGTTCGACTCAGAAAAGATGAATATTCAAAGAATTAGAATTAGAGCCGGACAATTTGTGTTAGCTACAATTCTGTTATTTATATTTTCTTTAGTGATAGTAGTTATTTTAGAATTAGCTAAAAACTCATTCTTAGAAAAAGGTATACTTACTGGAGCAATCTTTGGTGCTTCAATTTTAATTGAAGCTATTCTTAAAAAAGAAAAAGACAAACAAATTGATTTCTCTAAAATACCAGAAGAATATAGAATAAGATTAGAGCAAGAAAAAGAAAAAAGAAACGATGCTTTAGTTAAAATCTTATCTATTTGGTTGCTTGTAATAGATTTCTCTATTGTTAGCTATGTGTTTGCTCGAAATGACAATGGATTTGAATTTGTTGCCACATTAATTTGTATAACAATTTTATTTACAACATTCTTCCCAGGTACAGGAAAAGAAGATTTATATAATGTTGTTTATAATAAATTAAGACCATTTCAAGCTGTAGCTTACTTAGTTTTATTAATAGCACATTCAGATAAGATATTTACATTATTTTTCTTCTATGCTGTAATTGTGTGTTTCTTGCACGTTATCTTAGTTTTAAACTTTATAAACTTTAAAACTTTCTTAACTTGTGTAGTAGTGGTGTATATGGCCCCAGTAGTTGGATATTTTCCAAATCCAATCAGATTAATAGATACACAACATCCAACAGTTTCTTCTGTTTTATTACAAAAAGCTGATAAAGAAACCTTCTGGAAAACAACATCAAAAGAAGAAATAGTAAAAGAACTGATTAAATAGGAAAATTTAATTGTTTTCCTGTTTTTTTTGAATAAAAGTGTTGATTTTCTAATTTTGTTATGTTATAATTAAATTAAATCGATATTATAAAGAAACAGAAGAAAGGAACTTTTCGATGAAAATTAAATATGATGGAATGGAAAAACCCAAAAACATAAAAAAAGAAAAGTTGTACAGTAGATTAATCAGGTATCTTTTCTTAGTAATCTTTTTGGTAGCTGCTGGATTTACAGCGTATAATTATTTTGGAACAAAAGTAACCTCTCCTAATGTTCAAGTAGAACAAAAGGTAGATTTACCTAAAGTAGAAGAAAATGGTAAATATGTACAGACGGACACCGAGAACACCTATCTAACCAATAAGTTTAAGGAATTGAAAGCTATAAATCCTGAAGTAATTGCTTATATGTATGTTCCTGGAGATGGTAAAGATTCATTAAAAGAACCTATTTTACACACAACTAATAATGAGAAATATTTAGCAAATGATATTTATGGAAAACCAGCTCCATTATTAGGAGCAGTATTTACTGACTTTGAAAACAATACAGATTTCAGTAAACCAGATGTTAAATGGGTATTTGGACACGCAAGAGCAGGAATTGAAGAGAAAAAAATCACTTTAGACACACGAGTATTTAATAACATTAACTGGTATGGAAAAAAAGATTACTTTGATAGCCATCGTGTTATCGTTATTGAAACACCAGAAAGAAAATATTATTATGAAGTGACTGGAGTTAAAGTTGTTCGACAAGATACAGATTTATATCAAATCCCAAGTAGAGAAAAAGATAAAGAGAAGTTTATTAATATGTTCAAAGATGGTTCAAAATTATGGTTAGAGAATAGTAAGATCTCTGGAAAAGATAATATGGCAGTATTTGCTACTTGTAGAGTTGAAGATGAAGCAATTCGCACATTAGTCTTAACAAGACAAGTTCCAGATAATGAATTAAAAGATTTCCTTGAAAAAAATAAAGATTTATTAAATAGCTAAAAGTACACTTTTAAAGTGTACTTTTTTTTGAAAAAACCTTGACATTTTTGATTTTTTCTGATATAATATTAATATAGATAATCAATATAACGCATTATCTATTATTCAAAATATGCCGAATCTCCAATGGAGATTATTATGAAAGAGTACACTTTAAGGTGTACTCTTTTTTTGTTATTAAAAAATGTGTTTTTTAAAAATATTTTGGATTACTCAGAATCGATTTCATTTTTTCGATGTTGATATATCAACGTTTGTAGCACCTGAAAATTTGCTAAAAATGGCAAAAAATGTTTCTCACGTATAGTAATCGAGACTTAATGAAAAAATTGCTCAAAATCGATTTATTTGATTTTTTAATCTCTTGAAAATAAAGAAAAAATATGTTATAATTAAGAAAAATATTAATCGAAATGAGAAATAAAATAAATGAATAAAGCACATAATAATTTAAACATAGAGAACTTAATAAAAACAGAATGGTTTGAACAATTTAATAAAGAACAACAAGACCAAATATTATGGGGATTCTCAGATAATTTAGATATATTAGTTTATGCTGATTTAAAATATAATTGGGAACAGATGTCAGAAATAAGACAAGGTTTAAAATATAATTTAGATGTTTCTGTTTATACTAATCCAAAATTCGATTCACACCAAATGTCAGAAATTAAATGGGGATTAAAAGATAATGTAGATGTTTTAATTTATTCTAAACCAGAATATAGTAATCGACAAATGAGAGAAATTAGAAAAGGTTTAGAAGCTAACATAGATGTATCAATTTATGCTAATCCAAAAATTTATTGGAAAGAAATGGAAGAAATTAGATTAGGATTAGAAGAAGGATTAGATGTATCAATCTACGATGATCCAGAACTTCATTGGACAGAAATGGAAGAAATAAGATTGTCTTTCAGAAGATAACAAATCTTTTTACACTATTTCAGAAAACAAAAAGAAGGAAACAAATGAACAAAATACACAATAATTTAAACATAGAAAACTTAATAAAAACAGAATGGTTTGAACAATTTAATAAAGACCAACAAGAAGAAATTACAAAAGGAATACAAGATAACTTAGATGTATCTATATATGCTACTTCAAAATATTCTTGGGAACAGATGCAAGAAATAAGAGAAGGCTTAAAAGATAACTTGAATGTGTCAATCTATGCTAATCCAGATTTTAATTGGAAACAAATGTGGATTATTAAAGGTGGTTTAGAAGATAACTTAGATGTTTCATTATATGCTAAACCAGATTTCAATTCTGAACAAATGGAAGAAATTAAATGGGAATTAGAAGATAAATTGAATGTATCTATTTATGCTACTCCAGATTTCACTTGGAAACAAATGGAACAAATAAGATTAGGTTTAGAAAATAATATTGATGTATTAATTTACGCTAAACCAGAACTTGATTGGAAAGAAATGGAAAAAATAAGATTAGATTTAGAAGATAACAAAAGGAGAGAAATAAATGAACAAAATACATAATAATTTAAACATAGAAAACTTAATAAAAACAGAATGGATTAATCAGTTTTCAACTCTTCAAATAAATGTGATATTAGAAGGATTAGTAGCTAACTTAGATGTCTCAATCTATGCTAAACCAGAATACAATGAAGACCAAATGAGAGAACTTAAAGAAGGCCTTGAAGAAAACTTAGACGTTTCTAAATATGCCAATCCAGATTTTGGATGGGCAGAGATGCACGGAATTAGGTTAGGCTTAAGAGAAAACTTAGACGTTTCTTTGTATGCTAAAAAAGAATACAACAGTTATCAAATGGAACAGATTAGATTAGGATTGAAAGATAACTTAGATATTTCTGTTTATTCTGATCCAAGTTTTCATTGGTTGCAGATGAAAGAAATCAGAGAAGGGTTACAATGTGAAATAGATGTTTCGATATATGCTAAAAAAGATTTTACTAATGAACAGATGAAGCAAATTAAAGAAGGCTTACTAAGAAAACTGGATGTTTCTATTTATGCTAACTCAATTTATAAACAAAAACAGATGATGATTATTAAAGAGGCCTTGAATAAAGATTTAAATGTAGATGTCTTAAAAAATCCAAAATTAAGCATTAAAGAAATGAAAGCTTTTTCTACTCTTTTAGAACTTGGATGGAATGTTGTTTTAGCAGAAGATGAAGATAAAACTATTATTATTAAAAAAGAAAAAAGTACACTTTAATAGTGTACTCTTTTTTTATCTTCCAAAAACAGTTTTTTAAAAATATTTTCGTTCTCTCAGAATCGATTTCAAATTTTAGATGCTGATATATCAACGTTTGTAGCACCTGATTTTTAGTTAAAAATAGTCAAAAACGCTTCTCACGTATAGTAGTCGAGACTTAACGAAAAAATCGCTCAGAATCGATTTATTTGATTTTTTAATCTCTTGAAAAGAAGAAAAAAATATGTTATAATATAATAAAAAAGAAAGAAAAAATAGATGAATAAAATATACAATAATTTAACAATAAAAAACTTAATTAAAACAGAATGGTTTAATCAATTCAATAAAGAACAACAAGAAGAAATAACTAAAGGTTTGAAAGAAGATTTAGATGTGTCAATTTATGCTAAATTAGATTTCAATGAACTTCAAATGTTTCAAATTAGAACAGGTTTAGAAGATGGTTTGGATGTGTCAATTTATGCTAAACCAGAATTTGATGACAATCAGATGGAACAAATTAGATGGGGATTAGAATCTAACTTAGATGTTTCTTTTTATATTAATTCAGAGTTTGATTATTTTGAAATGGAAGAAATCAGATTAGGTTTAACAAATGGTTTAGATGTCTCTATTTATGCTAAATCAGATTTTAATAGTAATCAAATGGAAGAAATCAGATTAGGATTAGAACAAAATCTGGATATTTCTAAATATGCTAAACCAGACCTTCATTGGGAGGATATGTTAGCAATTCGGTTTGCTTTAAAAGATAACTTAGAAAACGAGAGAAGAAACAAATGAACAAAATATACAATAACTTAAACATAGAAAACTTATCAAAAACTGAATGGTTTAATCAATTTGATAAAGAACAACAGAATGAAGTTTTGAAAGGTTTAGAAAAGAACTTAGATATATCAAAATATGCTAATTCAGAAATAGATTATAAAGAAATGAATGAAATCAGGAAAGAATTGCTAAGAGGAAAGTTAAATGAATAATAAAATAATATATAACAATTTGACAATGGAGAATCTAATAAGAACTGAATATTTTAAATCAATGAATAGAGAACAGAGAAAAGAAATTATAGAAAACTCATCTTGGTTTAATCAATTTCATTATTATAAACAAGAAGAAATTAGTTCAGGAATAGATAAAGGAATTGATATTTCAATTTATGCTAAAGATGAATATAACTGGAAACAAATGGCAGAAATTAGAGAAGGATTAGAAAGAAACTTAGATGTTTCTATATATAAAAATCCTGATTTTCATTGGGCTCAGATGCAAGAAATAAGATTAGGTTTACAAGATAACTTAGATGTTTCACTTTATGCCACAACAGATTTTAATATGCCACAAATGGAACAGATTAGGTTAGGATTAGAAGATAACTTAGACATCTCAGTTTATGCTAATTCAGAAATAGATTACGAAGAAATGAAGAAAATCAGATTAAAATTATTGGAGGAGAAAAATGAAAAACAAAATACATAATAACTTAACAATAGATAACTTAATAAATACAGACTGGTTTGATGAATTTGAAAAAGACCAACAAAGAATAATTGTAGAAGGCTTAATAGCTAACTTAGATGTATCAACATATGCTAATCCGAAATTTGATGCTTGGCAAATGGAAGAAATAAAAGAAGGCTTAGAAGATAACTTAGATGTTTCCCTTTTTGCTAATCCAAGGTTTGATGGTCCACAAATGGAAGAAATTAAGAAAGGATTAAAGCAGAGTTTAGATGTTTCTATATATGCTAAACCACGATATAGAAGTGAAATAATGAAAATTATCAGAAAATCTTTAAATAGCAAAGTAGATATTTTACCTTATGTGGATATGAACTTTAAAGATACTCAATTAAAAGTTATTTATCAAGGCTTAGTAAATAAAATAGATGTATCAATTTATGCTACTAAAGAATACTCTTGGCAACAAATGGATGAAATTAGATTAGGGTTAAAAGATAAAGTTGATGTTTCTGTTTATGCTAATAAGAAATATGACAATAAGCAAATGAAAGAAATTAGGTTAGGCTTAGAAGCTAATATAGATGTTTCTTCATACACAGATCATAAACTAAATCCAAAAACTATGAGAAAAAGAAAGAACAAATTAATAAATGAGAAAAAAAATACACAATAACTTAACAATAGAAAACCTAATAAGAACTGAATGGTTTAAACAATTTGATGAATTACAGCAAAATGAAATCTTAAAAGGTCTAAAAGACAACTTAGACATCTCTTATTATTCTCATCCAGATTTTAATGCTTGGCAAATGAAAGAAATTAGAACTGGTTTGAAAGATAACTTAGATGTTAGCTTGTATGCTAAAAAAGATTTCGATTATCAGCAAATGGAAGAAATAAAAGAAGGTTTGGCATATCTCTTGGATGTTTCCATTTTTGCTAAACCAGAAATCAGTTGGCCTACTATGAGGATTATAAAAAATGGATTAGAAGAAAATATTAATATTTATCCTTATGTAGAAAAAGGTTTCAAAGATAACCAATTAAGAATTATCTTATTAGGATTGTATGACAAAGTAGATGTTTCTTCTTATGCTAAATTGTGTTTTGAATGGCGACAAATGGAAGAAATCAAAAAAGGTTTAGAAAATTTTTTAGATATTTCTGTGTACGCTAAGGAGCACTTTGATTACTTACAAATGAGAGAAATTAGATTTGGATTAGAAGAAAATCTTGATGTTTCTGTTTATGCTAAACCAGAGATAACTTCAGAAGAAATGAGAGAAATTAGATTGAATATGTAAAAAGAGTACACTTCATTGTGAACTCTTTTTTAATGTTTACTAAATATTATATAAGGAATTAGGAAGACAAGAAAGAAAAAGAAAGCTATAATTGAAATAAATATAAGTTTTCTTTTTTACAAATCTTAGCCTCGTCCTACAGTAAAGGCATAAGCATATAGTGATGGCAAGATTAAAAACATTAAACCTAAGTACGTAATGTCTGAATAAGATTCATTTTTTGCTAAAATAATTAAAACTATTGTACATAAGACAGCAAATATAAAAGCTATAATAGAATGTTTTCGATAATTTTCTATTTCTAAATCTTTTGCTAAAGCGGAGGAGAAAAAAGCAAGACCAATACCAGGTAAAATAAAAATAATTAAACCGATACCCATAACAAATTTCCTTTCTTTTTAAAATAATATCTTTATTTTGTTATCAAAAAAGAGTATACAATAAAGTGTACTCTTTTTATTTATCTTTTTGTCTTTTATTTCTAATTATAACAATTGGAAGTAAAAAGATAACAGGAAAACAAAAAATAGATAAAAACAAGATAAGTAAAATATCTGTTTTGAAAGATTTGTTTTCTATAATGTTAGCTTTTTCTTTGTCTATTATATCAACTTCTTTTTCTTGATATTTATTGTTTGCTTTATCTGTAGGATCTTTAGAAATAACAACACCATAAGTTAATATTGGTGGAACAATAGAAAAAAATAAAGTAAAATTAAACAGTTGATTATCTATTGAGTTATTAGAAGAATTTGAAAAAACAACAATAAGAAAAATAGAAATAAACATAGCTGTTAATAAAGCAATAATAGAATGTTTTTTTGAGTTTTTAATTCTGTTTTCTTTTGCTAAGTTGTTTGCTACAAAACATAAAGCTATTCCAGGTATTAAAAGGATAGGTAAAGCAACTCCCATAATATTTTTTCTCCTTTATTCTTTCTCACTAAACATTTTCAGTAATTCCCTTTGTTTTTTTCTTCTTGTCAAATAAATAGGAATTCCAATAAAAGCAATAGGAATTAAATGATTTACAATTTGAATTATAAGAGAAAATATTAAAGGTTTAATTATCTCTTTCATTTCTATATTAGAATAAAATCTAATAACTAAAACTAAAGTAAGAATGAATAAGTAAAGAGAAAAACAATATAAAATAGGAATAAAAACAACTAAGATTCCAAAAAAATAGCTTAATGAAATAAATGAGAATCCAACAAGAAATGAGAATGCTGCTATAGAAATAAAAATCAGATAAACATAGAAAACATTCCAACAAATTCTATTAAACTCAGATTCTGTTTCTTCTAATGTTTGAATTAAATATTTTTGTGATGTTCCTTTTGCTATACCAAGAATTATTGCTATAAAAAAGCAAAACGCACCTAAATATAATAAATAACCAAGAGATTCCACAATATTTCTCCTTTCATAATTTATTTTACAATAAATATCAATTTCATTGCTAACAAAGTTGACAAATAAAGAAAACAATATTATAATAAAAATAAAAAACACTAAATAAGAGAGTAAATAACAGAAAAGAAAAAAATATATAAAGATATTATAAACATATCTAAAAAATAATAATAAAAGATAACAAATATAAATAAATGTTATTAAAAAAAATTGAAAAAAGCCTTGACTTTTTGAAAAATATATGATAAAATATAAGGATAAGATTAGAATCATAGCCTTAGGCAAGACTAATGGTGAAAAAATTATTATTTTAAAAGTAGTTGTTCAGGAAAAATGATACGTTTATTTCGTAGAAACTGGATAATTAGAGGCGGTGTAGTTACGCCAGTCTGTAAAATAGTTTTATGCTATTTTATAGCGAGCTAATTAAAAATTATCATTTGTTATAATTTTTGATAACTATGTAAATATATAGAAAAACAATATATTAATGAGAAATAAATAGTTGACAAAAAGAAAAAGAAGATAAAGAAGTAGGAGGTGATATAGTGAAAAGGACAATAGAAGTAGAATATGAGATAAAAGAAAAGGTAGAAGATTTAAAGGAGATAGGAAGAAATTATCGTTCAGATGTAAATTATTTTTACTCAAGATATTCAGGAATAAAGAATATAAATAGAATAGATTTTAGAGAAATAAGAGACAAAGATTTAAAAAAGGTAGAACATTTAAGATTAAAGGGACATTATTTACAAAGATGTTTAAATGCTTCATTAGGAAATATAAAAACAATGTGGAGCAACACATTAAGATTAATAAAATCTAATATAAATGCTAATAATAATTTAAGAGAAGAAGAAAAGCATTTCTTATATATAGTAATAAAATCAAGAGCTTTTGTAGATTATGTTGTGAATACGAATAAATCATTTGAAGATTTAATGGAAAATAAATATTTTTCAAAATGGAAAAAAGAAAATAAAGATTTTGAGCTAAAAGAAAAGAAACTTAGACAATATTTAAGAAGACAGATAAGAAAAATGAAACCTTCGATACCAAATAGCAAAAAAGAAGATTATTTTAAAATAGATAAGACATTATACAAGTTTAAAGACAACAAATTGTATATATCAAATCCATTCCAAAAAGGGCAAAGAATTGAGCTAATCTCAAATAACACGAAACAATATAAGACAGAAGCAACAGTAAAAATTGAAGGAAACAAGTTAAAAATAGGTTTTCCAATAGAAGTAAAACAGAAAGCTTTAAAGAATGACAAAGTTAATTCAATAGGAATAGACAAAGGATTTATTGATTTGATAACAACATCAAACAATAAAATATATGGACATAGATATTGCGATGAAATAAAAGGACATATAGATAAATATTTATTAACACAAAAAGAGCGAGGAAGATATTGGTCTTTATACTATAAATATAAAACAATTGATCCAGAAAAAGCAGAAAGAATTAAGAAGAATAATTTAGGATATATCAAATTCAATAAAAATAAGAAATTAACAAAAGAGACAAAGAAAAAGTTTATTAATCAGTCAATAAATAGATTTATAAAAGAGGAAAGACCAACAGAGATAATAGTAGAAGATTTATCTTGGGAAAAGAAAAGTAAGAAAAAAAGATATAGATTAGGATTTGATTTATCGACTTGGGATAAAGGATATTTACAAGAAAGATTAGAATTCAAAGCATATGAAAATAAAATAAAAATAACAACAGTAAACCCAGCTTACACTTCACAAATTTGTAGTTGTTGTGGAAAATTAGGTGAAAGAACTGGAAAAGAATTTAAATGTAATAGTTGTAATCAAGTTTTAGATGCTGATTATAACGCAGCAATAAATATAAAAAAAAGAAAGGAGTATGCTTCGATAACATTATATATGAAACCAAAGAAAGTTTTAGAAATACTTAAAATATAATATAAATATTTAATTGTTTGATGAGATATATAAGTTGTTAGAACAATTTATATATAAGTAGAATAGATCTATCCGTCTTATAATTAAAACTAAAATAATCACATATCTTTTTATGTGATTCAGCGGTTGAAAGGAATATTCTTTTTTTTAAAAAGAATTACTGCACCAACCAGGACATATAGAGATTAAAACACAAAAACAGCTTATTATTTTATTCTCTATGTGAGCGAATTAGTAAAAATATATTATATATATGTTTCAATATATTTTTAGAAGCAGGAATCAAAGAAATGATTATCCAAACAATAAAAAGCAAATTCAAAGAATATAGTTCAGGTAATATCACATTAGAAAACTTGATAGAAAACTTAGAAGAATATAAATTAGAATTAGAGAGAACTGATTATAAAAACTTTAAGAACAAATTAAAAGAAGTTATACTTAATCATAATAAGAAAGCTTTAGTTTCCAATAATAAGCTACCACTTTATTGTTATAACTTTGATGCTATAGAAGATAATGGATTAAATGAAGATGAAGAATTAATAGAGATTTATTCTCTTGTTGATTTTGAAATAGATAACAGTTATTATATTGAGATTGAACTTATTGAAGAAGAAGATAAATATAAAGAAGATTTAGAATATTTATTAGAAGATGTTAAGAAAGATGTAAGCACACTACCAGTCTTTTTAGCAAAAGTAGATAACAATAAATATGCTATAACTACAAGCTACAAAGAAGATCTTTTAAATCAGTTGCCAAAGTTGGTTGAAGAATATAATAAAACAAATGAAATCAAATACATTTATAGAAGTCTTCTTGATAGCAATATTGTTTTCTATGAACACAAAGATAATGAATGCATAAATAATTATTATTTAACTTGGGAAATTATTGATATGTAAAGTTCTGTAAATAAAAAAAAGAGTACACTATTAAAGTGTACTTTTTTTGTTTAATAATGTTTCTTTAATTTCTTTCATTTTTTCATAAGAATATTCTGGTTTTGCGTAGATAGAAACATCTAATTTATTTTCTAACCCTTCTCTGATTTCTCTCATTTGACGTTCGTTAAAATCTATTTTAACATAAACAGAGACATCTAAATCTCTAAGTAATCCATATCTAATTTCTCTCATTTGTGTCCATCTGTAATCTGTGTTAACATATTTAGACAAAGGAACATTAGCATATAAACTTTTTTTAATTTCTCTCATTTGTTTCCAAGTGAAGTTGACATCAAGATATTCTTCAACGTTTTTATTGAAAATTAATCCTAATCTTATTTCTTTCATTTGTTGCCAAGAATATTCTGTTTTAGCATATATAGATGCATTTAAGTTATCTTGTAAACCTTTTCCAATTTGCTTCATTTGTTGCCAATTAAAATTATTACTTAAATAGATAGAAACATCTAATTGTTTCTCTAATCCTTTTCTAATTTGTTCCATTTGCTGATAATTATATTTATTGTAATCTGAATATAAGGAAACATCTAAACCACAAAACAATCCATATTTTATTTGTTCCATTTGTTTTTCATTACATTCTGGATTAGCATAAACAGAAATGTCAAGATTGCTTAGTAAGCCTTCTTTGATTTCTCTCATTTGTGAGCTGTTGTATTCTGGTTTAGCATAAATGGAAACATTTAAGTTTTCATTTAATCCTTCTATTATTTTTTCTTGTTGTTTTTGATTGAATTGATTAAACCATTCTGTTTTTATTAAGTTTTCTATGCTTAAATTGTTATGTAATTTATTCATTAAAAGTTCTCCTTTTTTATTCCTATTATAACATTTTTGCTTTTATTCGTCAATTTTTATCTTTTTTCGTGATCAAGTGTTGACAAATAAAGTTGACAATGCTATAATATAAATATAAAGAATAAAAGAAAGAGAGAACAAGAAAAATGGAAAACTTAGGAAGAAAATTAGTTTTAGCAAAACAAGGAAAAGAACTAACAAGATTAATGAAAGATAACGCTTGGCAAGTTCGCTGTGAGGTAGCTAAAAGTGGAAAAGATGAAGTTTTAGATGAATTAGTAAAAGATGAAAACTGGTTTGTACGTTCAGAAGTTCTATCTCATAAAAGAGATAAAGATTTAGACATCTTGGTTAACGATAAAGAGCACTGGATTAGATGTGAGGTAGCTGAAATCGGTAGAGATAAAGATTTAGATGTTTTAGTTAAAGATGAAGATTTTACTGTTGTTTTAGCAGTTTTAAAACACAAAAGAAAGAAGGATATTGAGTTTTTAAAGAAAAATAGTGAAGATTTTATTGTTCAATCAAAATTAAGAGAATTAACTGTTTAAAGATAAAATAAAAATCAAGGATTTAGTCTTTAAAGATTGCTTATAGGAAACTTAAAAGAGTACTCTAAATTGAGTACTCTTTTTGTGTTTTATAATTAAAATTATTTTCTAAACAAGTGTTGACAGATGAAAACAACAATGATATAATATAAACATAAATATATAAGAAAGAGAGAAAAAGAAAAATGAATAAAGAACACAACAACTTAACAATAGAAAACTTATTAAACACAGATTTATTTAACAACGATCAAAAATATGAAATCGAAGAAGGATTACAAGGAAACTTAAATGTTTACCTTTACGCTCACCCTTGCTTTAATGCTAAACAAATGTACCAAATTAAAAATGGATTAGAAAATGACTTAGACGCTTCAATTTATGCTTATCCAGAATACAATGATGGACAAATGGAAGAAATCAAGTGGGGTATTGCTCAAGGAGTTGATTATACTCAATATTTAGATTACTCATTAACAAGAAGTGAAATGAAAAAAATCAGAGAGAAACTTTTAGCTAACAAATAAAGAAAGCAGGATAACTGAAATGACAAAACAAGAATTCAGAACAAGAAACAGAGCATATAATTTAAGATTTACAGAAGAAGAAAGAACAAAAATCAAAGAAACAGTTTCATATATAAAAGAAATAGAAAACAAGGAAAACTCAAGTGATGCTGTTCTCTTCTTAGTTAACTTCTTTAATCAACATAAAAATCTATTGACAAATTAAAATGAAATTGATATAATATAGACATAAAAACAAAGAAAGCAGGAAAGCAATAAAAATGAAAGAATTCACACAAGAAGAAAAAGAATTATTAAAAGAAATTGAAGAAGAATGTTATTATGAAGATTTAGCTTATTATTATCAAGAAGTTGAAGAAGATGGATATTCTCTTAAAGAAGTAATCAATTTATTTGAAGAAGGAGACATCCTTTACTATAAAAATAAAGAAGACTTCATTGAAAGCAATAAATATTTCATCTTTGAAGGCTTATCAAATGAAAAGAGAAAATACATTGAAGGATATTTTGATTTTGATAGTTGGTTTGAAGATTACGTGAAAGAAAACCACGTTATCACAGCAGACAACGGACAAATTTTTGAATTGTTATATTAAGAAAAAAAGTACACTATTTTGGTGTACTTTTTTGTTTGAAATATTCATAAGTTTTTCTTAATGAGAAATCGAAGATTATTAAGAAAGGAATGAAGTAGATAATATTGAAATAAAATATAGATAATGGAACTGCGAACATAGAAAACATTAAGACAAAAACAAAAGTTCTTGTTTCTTTTTTTATTACATAAGCAATAAAGAAACCTAAAACATAACTAAAAAGAAAAATGCTTACAAGTACAAAAGATGAAAACCAGTCTAAACCATTTAATGAAGAAGTCGGAGGATTTTCTGTTTTTGGTAGAAAAGAAAAAGCAAATCTAAAACACATTACATAAAAGAACAACATTAATGAAGTTGTGTAAGAATTAATAAGACTTTGAAGTTTCTTGAAGCGAATTATTGTTAAACAAGAAATAAAAACAATAATAAAAGAAATAAAAAATAAAACTTCCATAATGAATATCCTTTCTATAATTAATTTTAAAACAAATATCTTTAATCAAATAAAAAGAGTACGCTATTTAAGTGTACTCTTTTTTGTTATCTTTTTTATAATATTTGTAAGTTTTCCTTAATAAGAAATCGAAGATTATTAAGAAAGGAATAAAATAGATAATATTGAAATAAAATATAGATATAATAGAAAATCCTAAAGATAACAATAAGACAAAAACAAAGTTTCTTGTTTCGTTATATAATGAATAAGTGATAAGAACTTTTAAAACATAAGATAAGAAAACAAGGCTAACCAAAGCAAATTGAATAGATAAACCAAAATCATATTTTGTTTTTAAGAAAATAAAGCCAGTAAAAATCACATAAAAGAATAATAACAATGAAACTATATAAGAATGAATAAGATTTCTTATAATGTTATTTTTATGAACTTTTGTTGGAAAAACAAAAAATGATATAAAAGTAAAAAATAAAATAAAAATGATTACCATAACTATTTTCCTTTCTAAATTAATTTTAAAACAAATATCTTTTATCCAATTAAAAAAGTACTCAACTAAGAGTACTTTTTTTGCTTACAATTTAGATAACGGTCCTTTAGTTTTCCCCAATAGAACTACATCTAAAGAAGAATATATCTGGTTGTGGCACTCTGTAATAAAGCTTTCATTAGGTTTCTGTTTGAATTCTCTTGTTAATATATCAATGGTCTCATCTCTAATCAGAATAGTTAATTTCCATTTAATAAGGTATCTGATTGAAGACAAGATAAGCCAAGCAGACACATAGGGAAGTAAAGGGAAAATCACATTAAGGGAATCTTCTATTGTTCTAATTTCTTGATTTGTTTTTAAAAGAAAATAAATAGTAAAAAAGTTTAATGTAATAAAAAAAAGTGAATTAAAAAGAAAAAGTCTTTTGTATATCGTTTGTAATCTTATTATTTTTTTGCTTGGATTAATATTTGAAAAATCGAATTCATTATTCATTTAATAGAAATCCTCCTTTTAAATGTTTATTTATAATATTATTATTCCATAAAACATTTTTTTTGTAATCAAGTGTTGACAACAAAAGAAAACAATGATATAATATAGACATAAAAGATGAAAGAGAGAAATTAGAAAAATGAAAATACAAGAATTATTAAAAAACCCAAAAATTAGAATCTACGGAAGATATGTTAATTATTTAGGAGATACGGGAATCTACAAAGTTAGCTTTTATGATGTCTTACAAGGAAACATCCCATTTCATTATCCTGAAGATTTTAAAGAAATCTTGAAATCTTTAAAAGATTACTATGAGTTTTCTGAAGATGAATTAAGAATGGACTTAAAAGAAGAAAACTTGTTGATTGAAGTAATTGAAGCTAATGCTGGTAGTGATAAATATTTATTAAAAGATGGGGCTTGAATTACTCTAAGGATTACAGACCCAGTTATCTTTATTAAGAATGTGGACATTATTGATAATTTAAGTGAAAAAGATTACTTACAGATAGCTTTTCCAGTCAACTTATCTGATGTTATGAACAAATATTACAATTTATAAAAAAAAGAACCTATATTAATAGGTTTCTTTTTTTATTGGTCTTTTTTACAACATTTTTTTAAATGTTTTTTACATCTACCAAGATAGCAAGGTGCATCTTTATATTTTTTACTCGCATAAACAAGAGAAGATGCTGCTCCTAATAAAGCTGTTGTTTTTAGTAATTTTTTAAACATTGAAATCACTTCCTTTCTTTTAAATAAAATATCTGTTTTTATTATTATTCCATAAAATTATTTTTTTTTGAATAAAATGTTGACAAATAAAACGAATAATGTTATAATATAAATATAAACAAAGAAAGAAAAGAGGATATAAAAATGAAAAAATCAACAGTAGTAGAAAGTTTTGAATTCAAAGGTGGCAAAGGTTTAGTTATTGATTTCACATCAGGAGCCAAGTACTTATATAAAGATGTAGATGAGAAAACTTTTGAAGACTTTGAGAAAGCTGAAAGTAAAGGAAAGTTTTTGAATAAAGTTCTTAAAAAAGATTTTAAAGCAGAAAGATTGTAAGAAAAAGAACACTCTTAATTGAGTGTTTTTTTTTAAAATATAATAGATATTATAAATAAGTTATTATTCAAGAGAATAATAACAAACAAAATAAATAATAAAGGAGGTCTTTATATGAATAAAGACAACAAACAAAACAATTTTAAAGGTTGCTTAGTAGAGAAAACAAGCAACAGTTCAGAAAAAGTTTCCAGAAATATCTTTGAGGATTTTATAGAAAGTAAGATTACAAGTAGTTTCATTCCTTTGGGATATAGTGATCGAATTGGAAACAATTATAATAAAATAGACACAGTAATAGGTGTTGATTTTTCAGATAAAATAAAAGAATATAAATCTTCGATTGACAACAAGATAACAAAGATAATTCCTTGTTCTTCAATGTTGGTTTCAGGAAATATCGGAGCTGGAAAATCTACAATTCTATCAAATATTGCTAATTATTGTTTAGCAAAATATACAGATTGGACTTTCTTTGGAATAGATGGGAAATCTGTAGATTTAGTTAAGTTTAGAAGAAACGGAGCAATTATAGGAACTACTTTAAAAGAAAGTAGAGATATAATTTGTTATGTTCAAAAGGTAATGAAAGATAGATTTGAACTAATGAAAGAAATTGGAATAAATAATTGGTCGAATATTTCTAAAGAACATTGGGCCCCTAAAATTATGTTATTAATAGACGATGTTGAAGAAATATTACCAAAAAGAAATAAAAATATAAATATTAAATATACTGATTACAATGAATTATATAAAGAAGATTTTCTATATAGAGAAGAAATATTAGAAAGTTTAGAAGAAATAGCAAGATTAGGTTCTTCTGCTAATGTTTACTTAGTAATCTCTTCAAAAAGACCAGATAATGAAGTTTTTACTTCTCAATTAAAAGGAAATCTAACAGCTCGCTTAGGTGTAGGTTATTTAGATTCTTCTTTATCTCAAATGTTATTTTCTTCTAAAGATGGAACATTAATGAGAAGTGATGAAAAAGGTGAAATTGCTTTTAAAATAAATGAATATGAATGTAATTATGCGAAATCCTTCAATTTACCAAATAGATGGATCGATTCTTATTTATTAAGTAAAAACATTCCTTTGAATGTTTATGGGAATACTGATTTAGAAGATAATAAGAAAAAGCCTAACAGTAAAACATTTAAATTTGCTTGGAGCAATAGTAATGAAAAAATGATAGTTGAAGATTTAAGAATGAAATCACAATATTTTAATCAATTTGATGAAAATCAAGAAAAAGAAATTGAAATTGGATTATTAAATAACGTAGATGTATCAATCTATGCTAAACCAGAGTTTGATTGGGGGCAAATGCAAGCTATTAGGGGTGGTTTAGAAAAAAACTTAGATGTTTCTATTTATGCGAAACCAGACTTTGATGCATGGCAAATGTTGAGCATTAAAGCAGGTTTGTTAAATAATTTAGATGTTTCTGTATATGCTAAACCAGAGTTTAATTCATTTCAAATGAATGAAATCAGATATGGTTTAGAACAAAACTTAGATGTTTCTATATATGCTAAACCAGAGTTTCATTTTTTACAAATGGAACAAATTAGATTAGGTTTAGAACAAAACTTAGATGTTTCTATATATGCTAAACCTGAAATCATTTGTTATCAAATGGAAAAAGAAAGATTAAAATTAGAAAATAATAGAGATTTATAAAGAGATTATTTATATAAGAGTACTCTTTTGTTAAGAAAGGAAAAACAAATGAATAAGATATATAACAATCTATCAATAGAAAACTTAATGAAAACAGAAATGTTTAATCAATTCAATGAATATCAACAAGAAGAAATTAAAAAGGGAATAGAGAAAGATTTAGATATTTCAATCTATGCTAAAAAAGAATTTGATTGGCAACAAATGAAAGAAATTAGATTAGGTTTAGAAGATGAATTAGATGTTTCTATTTATACTAAAGAATATTTTAATTCAAACGCTATGTATTATATTAGAAAAACTTTAAAAAATTATAATATAGATATATCTACTTATGTAAAAGAAGAATTTGATGGCTACCAATTAGACCAAATATTAGAAGGAATAAAAAACAACATAGATGTATCTATATATGCTAACAAAGAATACAATAGCTATCAAATGGAAGAAATTAGGTTTGGTTTAGAAGAAGGATTAGATGTTTCTATATATGCTAAAGAATATTTTAATGCAAGAGAAATGGAAGAAATTAGATATAGATTAAAAGGTGATTTTGATGAATCTATTTTTACTAATCCTTGTTTTACTGAAGAACAGATGTTAGAAATAAAAAAAGGATTAAAACCGAATGTTGATAAACAATTAATAAAAAATTAAAAATAATATTTATTTAAAAAAGAACACTCTTAATTGAGTGTTTTTTTATTTTGGTCTAAAAAACACTTTTTTAAAAATATTTTCGTTTGCTCAGAATCGATTTCAAATTTTCGATGTTGATATATCAACGTTTGTAGCACCTGATTTTTTGCTAAAAATAACAAAAAATGCTTCTCACGTATAGTATAGTCGAGACTTAACGAAAAATTCGCTCAGAATCGATTTATTTGACTTTTTTGGTTATCTTGGTGTTGACAAAAGAAAACAATAATGTTATAATATAAATATGTAAAATAAGAAAGTAGAGTTAAAAAAAAGATGAGATTTTCAGTATATGAAATAATGCTTAAAAGCAAAAAGGTTAGAATATTTTCAAATGAAATATTACTTAAAATGCATAAAAACATAAGCAATATAAAACCTTTAAAATTAAAAACAACAGCAACAGTAGAATATATAGCTTATTATAGTGATAAAAATAAACAAGTAGGAATTCACAAAATAAAAGATAAATATAGAAAAACTAATATAACATTAAGTGAATTTGAAGAAATTAACAAAGATAAAATTAATCAATCAATATCTTCTATTGAAAGAATGAACAATATATTAAATAAAGACAAGAAAAAGAAAGTTCAACTACCTAAATTAGATAAAGTTCAAAACAACTTAGATTACACAGAAGAATTACTTGATTTTCAAAAAGCATTAATAAGTAATGACGTTATCTCAAGTAATCCTTATAGTAATCAAAAAATAATAGAATTACAAGAACCTTCAAAAGAGGATAAAAAGATATCTCAAGATAAAGAAGCACCTATCTTAAAATCAGTTTTAAACTATTACTTATATGAATTAGGATTAACTCCATTAAAAGAAATAGAAAACTATACACCAGAGCAAGTTTTCTATTTTTCAACAAAAGGTGATTTTGAAATTGATTTACAATTAAGAAAACTGCCTTCTATTGAAAGATGCTATTTTGAACAAAATCGAGTAATGAGGGAAGCTATGATTACTTTAGGTTTTCGAGAAGTTATTGGATGTAACATTCATTTAATTGGAAGTTTATTTGAAGCTTTATATTATGTTGCTTGTATTCAAGGAAATAATGATGTTTCTAATAGAATATTTAAAGCATTAACAAGAACAGATGAACCAATGAAATTAATTCACGTTCCTAAGTAAGAAATTAAGATTATTTTTATGATATTATAAATACATAAAGTTTATTTTTAAATACTAAAACATAAAAAGAACAAAAAAGCCTTGACTTTTTAGAAAAAACATGATAACATATAAACATAAAGTTTTAAAAAACAAAACTTTATAAAAAATAATAAAGAAAGGAAGTGAAAAAATGTTAAGAGGACAAACTGTGTTATTATATCCAACAGAAGAACAAGAGAAGTTGTTTAGAAAATGTTTAGGATTAGCCAGATTTTCATATAATTATTTAAAAACAATAGATGATACCAGAGTGAAAAATGGAGAAAAACGACTAAATAAAAATGAAATGGAGAAAAAATTAGTTGAGTTAAAACAAACAGAAGGATATGAATGGATGAAAGAATTGCCTTGTGATGTACATAGACAAGCAGCAACAGATTTTACACAAGCAAAAGCAAGATCTAAAAAGCGAGTAGGACATCAAGGACAGACAAAATATAAAAGTAAAAAAAATCCAATACAGAGTTTTTATTGTGAACATAGAAAAACAAAAGTAAAAAAAGGAAAAAAAGTATTTATATCAAAGATAGGCGAAGTTAAGACGAGTAGACAGATACCAAGAAGCGTAGGATTACATAATCCACGAGTAATAAAAAAAGGAAATAAATGGTATTTATCTTTTGTAACAGAAAAAGCAGAAGTTAAGAAAGAATTAACAGATGAAGTTATTGGGGTTGATATGGGATTAACACATTTAGCAATAACATCAGAAGGTAAAAAATACGATAATCCAAATCGAAGTAAAAAGATAAGAGATTTGGAGAAACGAAGAAAAAAATATCAAAAGATGATGAGTCGAAGATATAATAAAGAAAAGAAAATAAGTGAGCAATCGAAAGGATATTATCGTGCGAAAGCCAAACACGCAAATATTTGTGAAAAGCTAACTAATATAAGAAAAGACATTCGACACAAAATATCACGAGATATAGTGAATACAAGAGCGAAGACAATAGTTTTAGAAGATTTAAACATCAAAGGAATGATGAAGAATAAGAAACTAAGTAAAGCAATTGGAGAAGCTGGATGGTATACTTTAGGAATGTATATAAAATATAAAGCAGAAGAACAAGGAACAGAAGTAATAAAAGCAGATAGATTTTATGCGAGTTCAAGAATATGTTCTTGTTGTGGAGAAAAAAAACAAGGAGATTTTTCATTATCAATAAGAGAATGGGAATGTCCAAACTGTAAAGCAAAGCATGATAGAGATATTAATGCTGCGATAAACTTAAAGCAATATCCTACATTATAAATAGATTGCTTTAAATCTTGGGTTGCGGTACCACCCCACATCAGAGGTCTCAAGTAGGTTCGTCCCATTAAATAAGATTACAAATTTATTTGTTTTTGAGTTTAATGGGTAGCGAAAGACCGTTTAGTTTCGAAAGAAATTATTTTAAAGATGTAAGAAAGTAATATAGATTTTGTTGATTTCGTTAGATTTTAGTAGGTTTATAGTATCGTAAGCAATATAATATAAAGTTTCAAATAAACTTCCAGTTAAATGAATGTTACATCCGATAACTTCTCGAAAACTTAATGTTATTATATTTTTTGAAAAATGTCAACTTCTTTTCTTTCTTATCTTTTTTATAGTTTTTTATAAAAGTTTCTGAATCAGTTTAAAGCACTAACAAGAACAGATGAACCAATGAAATTAATTCATGTTCCTAAATAAGAAAGCAAGGTGGTTTTCATGATAAAAAACAAGAACTTCATAAGTTATTTAATATTTTCAGGAGCAGTAATTCTTATAATAGGTTTACCTTTCAACAAAAGTAAGCCTAAAGAAAACTCAAAAGAAATAAATAAAATAGTTTTTAAAACAGAAATCAAAACAAATAATTCTCAAATAGATAACAGAGATAGAATAAAAGCAGAAATAGAGAAATCTCCAATAGCTATCGAGAAGTTAACGTATTATGAAAAAGAATATTTCCCAGAAGTAATAGAATATAAATCTTTAAGTGAAGCCATAGCTAACTCTAAGGACAACAAAAAACCAATGGAGATAAAAGTTTTCAATAAGTTTTCTGAAAAAGTTGGAGATAGTAATGAGTTTCCAAATGAGAGAAAACAAGAAGAAATCTTTAAGATTCCTGTAGATAGTGATGGAAAGATAGAATACGAGAAAATAAGCAAAGAAAAATAGAGTGCACAGTTAAGTGTACTCTATTTTATTTTTGATATTATAGTCATAAAAAAACTATTTATTTATATGGAATAATATAAATAAAAAAAATAAAAAAGGAGGTTTAACGATTAATGTTAAACAAGATGCATAAAAATTATGATATCAACAAGAAGTATGGTATTAGGAAGTTTACAGTAGGTGTTTTCTCTGTTGCCTTAGGTTTAATAATAGTTCCAGAAGTTGGAAATATAGACTTTAATGGAAATATAGTAAAACACGAAGCAAAGGCAGCCGAGACTACAAATGTCCAGTTTTCAGCAGTTGCTTCAGGAGATAGAGTTTTAGTTAATTCAAACACTATAGAATTTGAAAAAAATAGTTTTATAAAAAACACAGAAAATATTATTAATAAAACTTTAAACTTTACAAATAAAAAGACTGTAGAAGAGAACCGTATTTTTGAAAATTCAAATAATGAAAAAATTAAATATGGATTAGACATTAAAACACAAGATGTTGTTTATAATATAAAAAATAATAAAATTGTTATTACAAATCCAAATAAAGCAAAAATAGAATACTCTTTACGACCAGTAAATACATATGCTATTACAGAAGTAGAGAAAGGAAAATATCAAATCAAGCATAATTATGTAATTAATAGATCGACAGAAGACATTTATGCTTTCTTGAAAAGTTTACAAGATTTTAATCATGAAATATCAAATGGAAATTTTACAGGTTATAGTTTAACTAATTCTGGAATTAGTGATAAAATAGATAATTATGTTCGCAATTTAAAAAGCTTAAGAGAAGCTGAAATTAGAAATAATGGAGTATCAAAAGAACAAGATATAACAAGAATGATAAATCTTTTAAAAGATGCAGAAACTGAGTTAAAAACAAACTATTCTGTCACAGATTTTTCTGGAACAGAGAACGAAACAGTTCAAAACTTCATGCAAAATATAAATTATGAGTTTACGTTCTTTTTTATACTGGGATGGGATGTTTCAGAAGAAAGTATTAAAGCTTTTGCTTATGGAGCAAACACTACTTATACAGTTGTAAGAAAAGAAGACGATAAAGAAGTTGGAACATTTACAATAGATAACAAAGGTGTTTCAAATACCTTAACATTACCAGATGGTGAATATAAGATTGTAGAAAAAAAAGTTGCTGGACGTACTTTCCATTCAACATATGCTGAAGACAAAGATTTAACAGTAAGAACAGTAGAGAACTCAACAGACCAAGTAATCTATCAAGCAACATATAATGGTAAAGATATAGGTAATAAAGTTATAGTAGAACAAGATGGAGAAAGAGTAGGAAAACAATATACAGTATCATTAGAAGAACAAGAAGACAAAAACACTGGATTAGTTTACAGACCAAAACAATCAAGTTATACAGGAACAGTAAAAGCTACAAATGGAATAACAAGAGTAGAATATGAACCAGTAATGGTAAATGGGCCAATAACATTTAAACCACCATTCAAAAGCCAAGTTCCTATTGAATTATTCCCAGAAGGTAGTGTTCAAAAAGGAACTGTAAGCAGGGTAACATTAACAGACATCACAGATGAAAATGGAACAGTATGGACTCCGAACATAACAAAACCAAGAGCTGGAAAAATAGATGAAATTACATATAGCATAAAAGAAGTAAGAGGAAAATCACTTGAGCAAGAACAATTAGAACAAGGTTGGCAAAAAGCACAAAGAACAGATAAAGTAGAAATTGACTATGGAAATTATTTATTAATAGGTAGTTTTTCAGCTCCTAAATTTGATGGGACAATAGGTTCTCCAGCAATATATATGTTTGATAAAAGAGCAAATAAAGACATCACGCACGTATTTGCTGGTAGATATAACTGGTCTGTATGGGATAGTGCTCAAATAGTAAGAGGAGCAAATAAATCTTTATTCAAATATGATTTAAACAAAGCAAGTTTTTACAAAAAAGATAACGCTGTGAAAGCAATAGTAGAAACAGCAGATGGAAGAATTGAAACAATTTTATCTAAAGGTTCTCATGGTGGTATTTTAGTAGAAACAAAATATACAAACAAACAAGGTAAAACAGTAAACTTTGGATATTCAAGATATGTTGACACATATTTAGATAACAACGATAGAGTATCTGTGTTTTCTTTAGGAAACAATGATGGAGTTTATATGGAAACTGACAAATATCGTTTAGACTACTTTATGAAAGTTCCAGATGCTCCAGATAACTTTGACTCAAGATTTTACAATAAGTTAAGTGGAATTGAAACAAACGGGAGAAAAGATACACCTGATATGATGACTCCGAATACATTATTGTTATCAAAAACAGTTGACTCAGGTATTCAATTAGGATGGAAAGATAAACCATTGGCAAATGGAGAAACGAGAACAATGGGAGTAGAGGTTAAATTGTCATTTGCTTCTAAAATTAATAGTGAGTTTTCTCGAAATAGAGAAAATTGGGACACAAATACAACTTCACGAGAATTGTATCCTAATTTACCTATTAATTATGATTTAACAGGAACAATTAATCCAGAATTATTAGGTGATTTCACAAAAGCTACAGTTTCTATAACGATACCAGATGGAATTACTTTATCAAACAATACAGTATCAGTATTAAATAATGATAACACAGTAAAAACAACATTAAACGGAACATATAATTCACAAACAAAAACATTTACAGTAGAAGTACCAAAAGAACAAACAAAAAATAATAATTTTAAAATTAGATTAAATATAAAAGCAACATCAAATACTTCAAAATCATATACATTTACTGAAAGAATAGATGTAGATAATGATATAAATGCGGGTGAAAAAACAAATACAGCAATACTAAATATAGTTCAAAACAATAGAAACATCGCAGTTAAATATGTAGATGAAAAAGGAAATATTTTAAAAGATAGTGTAATATCATCACAACAAAGAGGAACAACATACAATGTAAGTTCAGTAAGTAAACCAACTACTTTAAGTTTCAATGATGCCTCTTATTCTTATCTTGGAACAGAAGGTAATTTAACTGGAACATTAACAGATAACGCAGTAATCTCTCACGTTTACAGATCTACAAAAGGAGCAAACATAACAGTTAAATATTTAGCTGGGACAACAGAAGTTGTAGCACCTTTAGTTTTAGAAGGTAATCTTAACTCAAAAATACCTACAGTAAATAAACCAGATGTTATTAGAAAAAATGGTAAATTATATAAATTATCAACAAATAATACAGATTTTTCAAATACACGTTTCACAAATAATACACAGTCATTTACAGTAAATTATGATGAATTAGCTACTGCTAACTATGTTTACAAAAAAGTAGTTAACAGAAATGGAGTTTTAGAAGCATTAGGCGAGTCTACTGTTATTTACAGAGAAGGAGATAAAGTAGGAACTTCTTATAATTTAACAGCTCCAGAAACATTTAACTTAAATAATAAGAAATATAAAATTAAAAATATTGCTGATAAAAATATTACAGGACAAGTAAAAGGAACAGAAACTACATCAGTTAAGAATATAGAATATAATGAAGTGATTTCATCTCCTATTACTTATCAACCAACTTTAAGAAACAATCCACTTGGAACGCCAAAAGTAATAGCTAGCACAGATACTGTTGTAGGTGGTAATTACAATGTTATTCCAGAAGAAATTGTTGTTAATGGAATTAAGTATGCTCCTAAAAACAATAGAGCTATAACTGGAGTAATTGATAGTGGAAAAACTATTAATGTTGAATATGAAGAAAAACAAGGAAATAACGAGGTAAGTTATCAACCTAAGTTTAATGGACGTAATTTAGGTAATCCTATTTCAATTAAAGATCAGATTACAAATAAAAATGAAGGGGTAACTTTTGAGGTTTCTCCAAAGAATGAAATCACAGTTGACAATAAAGTTTATAAACTTAAAAACTCTGCAGATAAAGTCAGAGGAACAATAACAAAATCTCCACAAACTAAAGAAATTGAATATGTAGCAAAAACAGGAATCCTAAAATATCAACCTAAACTTAATGGTAATAATTTAGGTGAGTTATTAACTGATTTAAGGGAATATCAAGTTGGTGAAACATTTAATATAACACCAAAAACAATAAAAACAAATAATAGAGTTTATATTCCAATAAATAATACTGTTTCTGGTGTAATTAATAAAGAAAATAATATAATTGACATTAATTATAAAGAAAAAGTATTGACAGAAGATATACTTTATTCAATCAACTTAATTGAAGAAGGTGGAACAACAAGAAAAGCATTTAATTATTCAAATATACTTATTCCTAAAGGTACTCCTGTTGGTTCTGTATATAAATACACACCACAAACTTTAAATATATCAAATCTTTTCTATGAACCAGTAAATAAAAATGAGATGACATTTACAGTACCTGATCCATCTGAAACTACAGACAATTATGTTCTTGAATACAGAAGAAAACAAGGTAATGTAGAAATAAGTTATCAACCTAAGTTTAATGGAAATAATTTAGGAAACTCAATAAGTATTAAATCAAAAATATTAGAACCTACTTTAGGTTTTGAAACTGTAGAAAAATTATCTCAAGAAGGATTGAGTTTTTCTATTCCACCAAAAAGTGAAATCACAATAGATAATAAAGTGTATAAACTTAAAAATCCAACAGATAAAGTAAGTGGTACAATAACTCAAAATCCTCAAACAAAAGAAATTGAATATGTAGCTAAAAATAGTAGTAATAATTTAACTTATCAACCTAAGTTTAATGGAAATGCTTTAGGAACACCTGTTGAAATTACTCCTATTACACAAATAGGATCTTCTTACAATGTATTACCTAAAGACATTACAGTAGATGGAAAAATATATGAACCAGTAGTTAAAAATAATTTAACTGGTAGAGTTTCTGAAAATAATTCTCCAATAGAAGTAAACTATCAACCTAAATTAAGCAATAAAGCTTTAAGTTATCAACCTAAAGTAAATGGAACACCTATTGGAAATCCTATTGAATTAGTTCCGAACAATTCTCAAATTGGAACTCCTTATAACGTGACACCAAAAGACATCATAGTAAACGGTAGAACTTATGAACCTGTTTCTAAAAACAATATAACAGGTAAAACTACAGAAAATAATACTCCTGTAGAAGTAGAATATAGAGAAAAACAAGGAAATACAGAAATTAGTTATCAACCTAAGTTAAACGGAAATAATTTAGGAACTCCTATATCTGTAAGAAATCAAATAACAAATACACAAGAAGGTTCTTCTTTTGAAGTTTCTCCAAATAATGAGATTACAGTTGATAATAAAGTATATAAACTTAAAAATACTACAGATAAAGTAATTGGTACAATTACTCAGTCTCCTCAAACAAAAGAAATTGAATATGTAGTTAAAAACAGTAGCAATAATTTAATTTATCAACCTAAGTTTAATGGAAACACTTTAGGAACACCTATTGAAATTACTCCTATTACTCAAGTAGGAACTTCTTACAATGTAGTTCCTAAGGATATTACAATAGATGGTAAAACATATGAACCAGTTTCTAAAGAAACTTTAACTGGTAGAGTTTCTGAAAATAATTCTCCAATAGAAGTAAACTATCAACCTAAACTAAATAATAAAGCTTTAAGTTATCAACCTAAAGTAAATGGAACACCTATTGGAAAACCTATTGAATTAGTTCCAAGTAATTCTCAAATAGGTACACCATATAATGTAGTTCCTAAAGAAATTATAGTAGATGGTAAAGTTTATGAACCAGTAATTAAAGATAATTTAACAGGTGGAACTACAGAAGACAACACTTCTATAGAGATAGAATATAGAGCAAAACAAGGAAATAACGAAATAAGTTATCAACCTAAGTTTAATGGAAGTAATTTAGGAACTCCAGTATCTATAAAAGAACAAATTACAGATAAACAAGAAGGAGCAAAATTTGAAATTACTCCTAATAGTGAAATCACTATTGATAACAAAGTTTACAAACTTAAAAACACTACAGACAAAGTGAGTGGAACAATTACTCAATCTCCACAAGTAAAAGAAATTGAATACGTAGCTAAAAACAGTAATAACAATTTAGTTTATCAACCTAAGTTTAATAATACTAATTTAGGAAATCCAGTTGAAATTACTCCTATTACTCAAGTAGGAACTTCTTACAATGTAGTTCCTAAGGATATTACAGTAGATGGAAAAGTTTATAAACCAATTTCTAAAGAAGCTTTAACTGGTAGAGTTGATGAAAACAATTCTCCAATAGAAGTGAATTATCAACCTAAATTAAGTAATAATGCTTTAAATTATCAACCTAAAGTAAATGGAACACCTATTGGGAATCCTATTGAATTAGTTCCAAGTAATTCTCAAGTTGGAACAAGTTATGAAATAGTTCCTAAGGACATTACAATAAATGGAAAAGTTTATGAACCAGTTGTTAAAAATAATTTAACAGGAAAAACTACAGAAGAAAACACTCCTATAGAAGTAGAATATAGAGCAAAACAAGGTAATGATGAAATAAATTATCAACCTAAGTTTAATGGAAACAATTTAGGAACTCCTATATCTGTAAAAGAACAAATTACAGATAAACAAGAAGGAGCAACTTTTGAGATTTCTCCAAACAATGAAATTACTATAGACAACAAAGTTTACAAACTTAAAAATGATACAGATAAAGTAAGTGGAACAATTACTCAATCTCCTCAAACAAAAGAAATTGAATATGTAGTTAAAAATAGTAATAACAATTTAGGGTATCAACCTAAACTAAATGGAAACAATTTAGGAGATTCAATTGAAATTACTCCTATTACACAAGTAGGAACATCTTACAATGTAGTTCCTAAGGATATTACAGTAGATGGAAAAGTTTATGAGCCAATTTCTAAAAATGCTTTAACTGGTAGAGTTTTAGAAAACAATACTCCAATAGAAGTAAACTATCAACCTAAACTAAGTAATAAAGCTTTAAGTTATCAGCCTAAAGTAAATGGAGAAAACACAGGAACTCCTATTGAAGTAGTTCCAAGCAATTCTCAAATTGGTACTCCTTACGAGATAACTCCTAAAGACATTACAGTAAATGGTAGAGTTTATGAACCAGTTTCTAAAGATGCTTTAACTGGTAGAACTACTGAAAACAACACACCTTTAGAAGTGGAATACAGAGCAAAACAAGGTAATGATGAAATTAGTTATCAACCTAAGTTTAACGGAAATGATTTAGGCACTCCAGTATCAGTAAAAGAACAAATTACAAATAAACAAGAAGGAGCAAGTTTTGAAGTTTCTCCAAATAATGAAATAACAATTGATAACAAAGTATACAAACTTAAAAATTCTGCAGATAAAGTAAGTGGTAATATTACTCAATCTCCTCAAACAAAAGAAATTGAATATGTAGCTAAAAATAGTAATAACAATTTAGTTTACCAACCTAAAGTTAATGGAGATAACTTAGGAACTCCAGTTGAAATCTCTCCTATAGCACAAATTGGTACACCTTATGAGATAACTCCAAAAGAGATTACAGTAGATGGTAAAGTATATGAACCAATTTCTAAAGAAGCTTTAACTGGTAGAGTTTCAGAAGACAATACTCCAATAGAAGTAAACTATCAACCTAAACTAAGCAATAATGCTTTAAATTACCAACCTAAAGTTAATGAAAACCCTATTGGTAATCCTATTGAGATAGTTCCAAGTAATTCTCAAGTAGGAACTCCTTATACAGTATTACCTAAAGAAATTACTGTAGATGGTAAAGTATATGAACCAATTTCTAAAAATGCTTTAACTGGTAGAGTTTCTGAAAATAATTATCCGATAGAAGTGAATTATCAACCTAAACTAAGTAATAAAGCTTTAAATTATCAACCTAAAGTAAATGAAAATACTATTGGTAAACCTATTGAATTAGTTCCAAGTAATTCTCAAATAGGTACACCATACAATGTAGTTCCTAAAGAAATTATAGTAGATGGTAAAGTATATGAACCAGTAGTTAAAAATAATTTAACTGGAAGAACTACAGAAAATAATACTCCTATAGAAATAGAATATAGAGCAAAACAAGGTAATACAGAAATTAGTTATCAACCAAAAGTTAACAATGAAAACTTAGGAACTCCTATATCTGTGAAAGAACAAATCACAGATAAACAAGAAGGAGCAAACTTTGAGATTTCTCCAAATAATGAAATTACAGTTGATAATAAAGTTTATAAACTGAAAAATTCTGCAGATAAAGTAAGTGGAACAATTACTCAATCTCCTCAAACAAAAGAAATTGAATATGTAGCTAAAAACAGTAATAACAATTTAGTTTATCAGCCTAAGTTTAATGGTACTAATTTAGGAAATTCAATTGAAATTGTACCAATTTCACAAATAGGTACACCTTATAATGTAATTCCTAAAGAAATTACAATAGACGGAAAAGTTTATGAACCAATTTCTAAAAACGCTTTAACTGGTAGAGTTTCTGAAAATAATTCTCCATTAAATGTAAATTACCAACCTAAATTAAGTAATAATGCTTTGAATTATCAACCTAAGTTCAATGGAAACAATTTAGGTAATCCTATTGAATTAGTTCCAACTAATTCTCAAGTAGGAACATCTTACAATGTAATTCCTAAAAAACTTTTAATAGATGGTAAACTTTATACTCCAGTAAACAAAGATACTTTAACTGGTAATCTTTTAGAAAACAATGGAACAATAAATATTGAATACAAAGAGGCTAAAGATTACAATGAGACATTTAAACAATTTAAAGAAATAGAAAAAGATGTTTCTTATGTTTCAGCAGATAAAGACAAGAAAGAAGCTTACGATAAAGAATTAAAAGTTTTATCTAATTTATTAAAAGGTGAAAAAGATCCATCTGATATAGAAAAATCAGTAGCTAACTTAGAAAAATTAAAAGAAGCTTTAAATGGGAAAGCTAACTTATTGAAAGCAATTGAGAAAGCTAAAGAAGAAATAAGTAAATTAACTTATATTATTCCTCAATCTGACCCAATTTTAGATATGTTAGATGAACCTTCTACAATTGATATAGAGGTAATCACTAATATAGTAGAAGATGCTAAAGAATTAAATAATACTGTTAAAGAAATTGTTAAAGTCTTAGATAAACATAACGAAAATGAAATAGATTACAAAAAAGCAAGATATTATTTTGAAAAGGTATGTAAAATTGGTGAGGACACTCAAAAAGATGAGTCTTTTATCGAAAGTTGTGGAAATCTTGGAAATATATACTATAGTGGTCTTGGTACTGCAAAAAACTATAAAAAAGCTTTTAAACTATATGAAATGGTTTGTAACGCAGGAAGCGCTACAGCATGTTCAAATATGGGGCTTATGTATCAAAACGGAAAAGGTGTAAAAAAAGATGTAGCAAAAGGTCTATCATATATGAGAAAGGCATGCGATGTTGGTGACTGGAATGGGTGTAGAAATTTTGCCGCATATCACTATGGACATGGTAATAAAAATGAAGCCGCACTATATTTTAAGAAAGCTTGTGAACTTGGCAGACTTGATTCTTCTACACAAAATAACCCAAATTATAAAAGCCTTTGGCAAATGACTTGTAGTATGTATGATGTCTTAAAATAATCCAAGTTTAGATGAGCTTAGTTCAGGACTGAGTATTTATTTTTTACTTTAATTTCTTTAGCTAAGCTCAAAGATACTTTCCTTATCAAAAGGAAATAATTAATCAAAATTCAACAAAAAATAGCGTTTTTCTTGACAACTATGATGGCTTTTTTGTAAAATCGCAGTCTCTTTACGAAAGACCTATGTCTTGCTCGTACGATCGCTTGATCCTATGCGGGTTATTTTGATGTAAAGAGGTCGCGAGTTTGCGACAAGTTCTTTTTAAAGGAAAACACATGGAAAGAATCAGGTTAAAGCTAAAAGCTTACGACCATAG
>QWCI01000305.1_pt1 | contig 43897 bp, 77 predicted proteins | sample 1972541 | NCBI WGS metagenome assembly QWCI01 (sample SAMN09866712, study PRJNA288562) | Human oral metagenome isolate term3_saliva, whole genome shotgun sequencing... | isolation source: mouth | host: Homo sapiens | place: USA: California | reverse complement strand
TTCCGGCTTGTCTTTGCTTTTCCTATTTATTTTGGACAGTTCTCTGTCCGCTTGGTTTTATTTTCTCTAAAGGATATTGTTTATTTTTCAATGTACTGTTTTCATTAAAATACAGTCGCTCTCGACTGTATATATATAATATATTACTTTCAGTTATATGTCAACACTTTTTTAAAACTTTTTAAAGTTTTTTTCATCTTTTTTATTAACATATATTTAAAGTATAAATTTGAGAGGAATTTAGTATTCCTCTCATCATTTTTTATTGTTTTTTACTATATTAATTATTATTTTTCTTCTAGTGTTTCATATACACTTACTTTTTTTCTTGTTCTTCCATAACGTTCGAACTTAACTTGTCCATCTATTAATGCAAATAAAGTGTCATCTTTTCCAATTCCAACATTATTTCCTGGATGGTATTTAGTTCCTCTTTGTCTTATTATTATATTTCCTGCTTTAACATATTGTTTGTCATTTTTCTTAAGACCTAATCTTTTTGATATGCTATCGCGTCCGTTTTTAACGCTACCTTGACCTTTCTTATGTGCCACTTAGTTCACCTCTTTCTTTATAAATTTTTATGTATTATTTTCCTGCTGAAATGTTTGTTATTTCAACTTTAGTATAATTTTGTCTATGTCCTATAGTTTTTCTGTAATCTTTTTTAGGTTTGTATTTAAATACTTTTATTTTTTCACCTTTTACATGGTCAACTATTTTTCCTTCAACCTTTATACCATCTACATATGGTGTTCCTATTTTTGTTTCTTTATCAGATACAAGTAACACTTTGTCAAATGTAACTTTTTTTCCTTTTTCTGCGTCTAACTTTTCAAAGTATACTATACTACCTTTTTCTACTTTATATTGTTTTCCACATGCTTCTATAATTGCGTACATCGCAAATTCCTCCATTTCGTAATACTCGCTAACCGTTAATTTAAGGTACTTTATTTAAAAAGATTTCTAACCTTGATTAAGCAGTTTACATATGACATTATATAGCAAAAAAGTGTATATGTCAATAAAATTGATTATACACTTTTTACTTTTAAATATTTTTATTCATTATATTTTTTCAATTATTTTATTATTGAAGAAACTATACCTGAACCAACTGTTCTACCACCTTCACGGATAGCGAATCTTGATCCTTCTTCAACAGCTATAGGAGTTATAAGTTCGATTGTCATCTTAACATTATCTCCTGGCATAACCATTTCTGTTCCTTCTGGTAATTCAATTACACCTGTAACGTCAGTTGTTCTAAAGAAGAATTGTGGTCTATATCCTTTAAAGAATGGAGTATGTCTTCCACCTTCGTCTTTTGTTAAAACATAAACTTCAGCTGTAAATTTAGTGTGTGGATTAATTGTTCCTGGTTTAGCAATAACTTGTCCTCTTTCGATATCAGTCTTGTTTATACCTCTTAATAATAATCCTGCATTATCTCCAGCTTCTGCTGAATCTAATAATTTTCTAAACATTTCTATACCTGTAACAACTGTTTTCTTTCTTTCTGTTGTTAATCCAACGATTTCAACTTCGTCATTTAATTTAATTTCTCCTCTTTCTACTCTACCTGTAGCAACTGTTCCTCTACCTGTGATTGAGAATATGTCTTCTATAGGCATTAAGAATGGTTTGTCAGTAGTTCTTTCTGGAGTTGGTATATATGTATCTATTGCTTCGATTAATTCTTTCATAGGTGCATATACTGGATCATTTGGATCTGTTGATGTAGATTCTAATACTTTTAATGAAGAACCTTTAACAATTGGAATATCATTTCCTGGGAAATCATATTCGTTTAATAAGTCTCTAACTTCCATTTCTACTAATTCTAATAATTCTGGATCGTCAACCATATCTGTTTTGTTTAAGTAAACAACTATGTATTTAACCCCAACTTGTCTTGCAAGTAGTATGTGTTCTCTTGTTTGAGGCATTGGTCCATCAGCTGCTGAAACAACTAATACTGCCCCATCCATTTGTGCTGCACCTGTGATCATGTTTTTAACGTAGTCAGCGTGTCCTGGACAGTCAACGTGTGCATAGTGTCTAGTTGCTGATTCATATTCAACGTGAGCTGTATTAATTGTAATACCTCTTTCTCTTTCTTCTGGTGCTCCGTCTATTTTGTCATAAGCTTCGAATTGAGCTTGTCCTAATAAACTTAAATATTTTGTTATCGCTGCAGTTGTAGTAGTTTTACCGTGGTCAACGTGCCCGATTGTTCCTATATTAACATGTGGTTTTGTTCTTTCAAATTTTTCTTTTGCCATGTTATTTTTCCCTCCTAATTATATTTTATAAACTTATTTTATATTATTTTATATATATTTGCAAGTGCCTTTTTTTACCTTTTATAAAAGTTATAATAGGCACTGCATATTACATTATTTTGTTAAATACTATTTTTGTTTTGATGCTACTATAGTATCTAAAATATTTCTTGGAACTTCTTCATAATGTGATGGTTCCATTGAATATGTTCCTCTACCTTGTGTCTTAGAACGAAGTGTTGTTGCATATCCAAACATTTCTGATAGTGGAATAAATCCTTTTATTATTTGTATTCCTGGTTGTGCTTCTACACCTTCCATTCTACCACGTCTTGAGTTCATATCTCCTATAACATCTCCAACATATTCTTCTGGTACTGTTATTTCAACTCTCATTATAGGTTCTAATATTACTGGATTTGCTTTTTTAGCTCCATCTTTAAATGCCATTGATCCTGCTATTTTGAAAGCCATTTCTGATGAGTCAACATCGTGGAATGATCCGTCAAATAGTGTTGCTTTAAAGTCTATTACTGGATATCCAGCAAGTACACCTGATAATGCTGCTTCTTTTATACCTTCTTCTACTGGTTTGATGTATTCTTTTGGTATTACACCACCAACGATTTTGTTTTCAAACTTGAATCCTTCACCTGGTTCTAATGGTTGTAATTTTAACCATACGTGACCATATTGTCCTCTACCACCTGATTGTCTTACAAATTTACCTTCAATTTCAACTTCTTTTCTTATTGTTTCTTTGTATGCAACTTGTGGTTTACCTACCGTACAGTCTACGTTAAATTCGTCTTTTAATCTGCTTACAATTATTTCTAAGTGTAATTCACCCATACCTGCAATAACAACTTGTCCTGTTTCTGCATTTGTATAGATCTTGAATGTTGGATCTTCTTCTGATAGTTTTGATAAAGCTATACCCATTTTTTCTTGTGCATCTTTATCTTTTGGCTCTATTGCAACATCAATAACTGGTTCTGGGAATTCCATGTTTTCTAATATTATTGGATTTTCAATATCTGATAATGTATCCCCTGTTGTTACATCTTTAAATCCTATTGCTGCTGCTATATCTCCTGCTAATACTTCTTTTAATTCTGTTCTCTTATTAGCATGCATTTGAAGTATTCTTCCAACTCTTTCTTTTTTATTCTTTGTTGCATTTAATACATATGAACCTGATTCTAATGTACCTGAATATACTCTAAAGAAGCATAATCTTCCTACATATGGATCTGTTGCAATTTTAAATGCAAGTGCTGAGAATGGTGCATCATCTGATGTTTCTCTTTCCATTTCATTTCCATCTTCATCTGTACCTTTTACATGGTCAATATCTAGTGGTGATGGTAAATATTCTACTATATTATCTAATAATAATTGTAGCCCTTTATTTTTATATGCTGATCCACAACATACAAGTGTTGCATGATTACTTAATGTAGCTGTTCTTAAACCTTTTCTTATTTCAGTTTCAGTTAATTCTTCTCCATCTAAGTATTTCATCATTAATTCATCATCTTGTTCTGCTGCTGTTTCAACCATTTTAGCTCTGTATTCATTAGCTTTTTCTACTAATTCTGCTGGTATTTCTTTTTCTTCTATTACTTTACCTTCTTCATCTTTATAGTATAATGCTTTCATTGTTATTAAGTCTATTACACCTTCAAATGTTTCTGATGCTCCTATTGGAAGTTGTATTGCCACTGGATTACAGTGTAATCTTCTATCTAATTGTGCTAAACAATTGTAGAAGTCTGCTCCCATCATATCCATTTTGTTTACAAATACCATTCTTGGAACTTTGTATTTATCTGCTTGTCTCCAAACAGTTTCTGATTGTGGTTGTACTGCATCTTTTGATGATAATATACATACTGCTCCATCTAATACTCTTAAAGATCTTTCAACTTCTACTGTAAAGTCAACGTGTCCTGGTGTATCTATAATGTTTATTTTATGATTTTTCCATGAACATGTTGTTGCAGCAGATGTAATTGTAATACCTCTTTCTTGTTCATCTTTCATCCAGTCCATTTGTGATGCACCATCATGTGTTTCACCTATTTTATGGATTTTTCCTGAATAGAAAAGTATTCTTTCTGTTACAGTTGTTTTACCTGCATCAATATGAGCCATTATTCCTATATTTCTTAATCTATTTAATGGAACTTCTCTTTTTGCCATAAATCTTTCCCTTCTAAACTTTTTTAAAGTCTATATTAATATCTGTAATGTGCGAATGCTTTGTTAGCTTCTGCCATTTTGTGTACTTCTTCTTTTTTCTTGTGTGCTCCACCATTTTGGTTTAATGCATCCATTATTTCTCCTGCAAGTTTATCAGCCATAGTTTTTTCATGTCTTTTTCTTGCATATCCTACTAGCCATCTTAATCCTAGTGTTTGTCTTCTGTCTGCTCTTATTTCTAATGGAACTTGGTATGTTGCCCCACCTATTCTTCTTGCTTTTACTTCTAGAACAGGTTTAATATTTTCTAATGCTTCTTCAAATAGTTCTAATGCTGGTCTTTCTAATTTCTCTTCGATTATAGAAAATGCAGTATATACTATTTTTTGTGCAACCGTTTTCTTTCCATCTAGCATTACAGTATTTACTAATTTAGTAACTAATTTACTATTATATTTAGGATCTGCTAATACTTCTCTTTTTGCTATATGTCCTTTTCTTGGCACTTTTCTTCCCTCCTTATTTTATTTTAATTTTTAATAAGCATTTTTAAGAATCTCTTAAAAAGGTACTCTAAAAAAATTATTCTTTTTCCAGTATGTGCATATAATTTACAAAATTATTGGCACCAACTGATATTATATTATTTCTTTGGTTTTTTCGCACCATATTTTGATCTACCTTGTTGTCTGTTATTTACTCCTGCTGTATCTAGAGTACCACGAACAATATGATATCTAACCCCTGGTAAGTCTTTTACTCTTCCACCTCTTATCATAACAACACTGTGTTCTTGTAAGTTGTGTCCTTCTCCTGGGATATATGCTGTTACTTCATAACCATTAGATAATCTTACCCTTGCAACTTTTCTTAAAGCTGAGTTAGGTTTCTTAGGTGTTACAGTCTTATTGCTTTAGAAGTTTTTCTACCTTTTCTTACTAATTGATTAATAGTTGGCATTCTTTTTCCTCCTTCTTCGTAAATTATTATACATCTAGCATAACATTTTTTATTTTACCATTTTTTAATACTTTTGTAAATGGCATACTATATGCTAAATATATACAAAATTATTATACCACAAAATATTCAAAAACATAACAAAAAAGACCTCAAAAACAAAACTTGTCTTTAAGATCTCTTTTTATATAACATTATTTAGGCAATTTGACTCCCGATTTTACAACATTAACTATTGCCCTAAAAAAATTCTCCCTATTATATTCAAGGGTTTCACCAGTACTAAAAGTCACTTTCAATTTCAAAATAGGTATTTCATTTACATGTTCAGTGGGTTTAAAATAATTTATTTTATATTCCCCTTTTTCTGCGTCCAAACACGCTACAATCCTCTTAATATCTGATGCATCATTCGAATTTTCTTCTACAAAAAATTCATAAAGATCTTTCATTGTTCTTTCCTCCTAATTTAAAAATTTTTAAATTTGTTGTATTTCATTTTATGTATCCCTTTTATATATTAACATAATATTTTATTTTTGTAAACTCTTTCATGCAAAAAAGACTTCAAAAACAATAGTTTTCAAAGTCTCTTTTATTTTATTTTATTCTTAAATCTTCTATGTGCATTGCAATGTGGTTTCCCACATTCAAGCCATAAATATATTCATTTTCATTTATTTGCAAAATCGGGAAACTTCTTATATTCATTTCCCTGAATTTTATTATATCATTTTCTTCTGCTTCTATCACCTCAATATTCAATTGTTGAGATTTAATCAGTTTTTTTACTCTTTCGCATACAACACAATTTCTAGTTGTATATAGTTTGTAGTTATTCATTATTATCAACCCCCTTACTAGTTTCATAATAAATAACTATTCTTTTCCCTTTGGATAGTTTATTTATTTTTCTTACAAATTTTTCCACATCTTCATCGTATTCTAACGAATACATTTCCCGAATTTCTTCGAGCATTAAGTACTCCTCATAATTACTGTTGTAATCTCTTTTCATATTTTTTTCCTCCTTAATTTAAATTCTTAATTTAAGTATTTTTTTCTGTTCATAACTAGTATATAACAGTTTCTTATTTTTGTAAAATGCTTATTGTAATTTTTTTAGATCACTTTCAGTGTTATTATCTTTTTGGCTTGTATCTGCCATAGTAAAATTAAACTTATTATTATACATAAGACCATTTAATATAGTTATAATTTCACCTGCTTTTTTACCTATGTTGCTTGTAACCTTATATTTTAATTCTTTTAATTGATCTTTTGTCTTTTCTTCTAATAATTTATATGTTGTGCTATTCTTATACTTTTCTTTTTCTTTTTTTATTATTTCTTCATTTTTACTTCTAACATAATATGTTATTTCTTCTACTATGTCATTTTCTGTCATTTTTACTTGATATTCTAATATTGTTGTTCTTTCTTCAGTATTTGCTGTATTTTTTAATTCGTCTAATATTTCTTTTTTTTGTTGTTCTTTTTCTTCATTACTCTTATTCTTATCGTTTATTATCTGATCTATTTTTTGTTCTGCATCATATTCTTTATCTGATAATATCATATTTGCAACTAATACTTTTTCAATTATTTTAGAAATCTCTCCAACATTTTCTTGTTTTTTCTTTCCGATCATTATACTTATTTTCTAATATTTGAAAATAACTTATCATATATATTATTGATATTATAATTATTATACCTATTATAATTATTGGTATACTTTCTTTTACTTTTATCTTTGGAATTATTCCCATCTTAATTACCTTTCTTTTCTTAAATTTTCATACTTAATTTTACTTTTTGTCTATCTAAATCTTTTTCTATAACCTTAACTTTTACTATATCTCCTCCAAATGCCGCTACATTTCTTACTGTTCCTTCTAGCTCCATTCCTACTTGTATATCTTCAAATTCTAAAATATCATTTCTAAGTATTGGCTTTTGTAATTCTTCCCTTATATCTATACCTGGTTTTACAAGCTCTTTTATTGTGTCTTCTATTTCATATTTTCCATATTCTTTAAATTGTTCTTCTTTTAAAAGCTTATTTTTATCTAATTTTAATATTTTTTCTATTGTTTCTTCTTTTTTCTTCTTATCTTTTAAACTTTCTTCATTTTCTCCAACATATGCAAGTATTTTTCTTGCTAGTTCATAACTTTCTGGGTGAATTCCTGTCATTTCTATACTATTTTTACCATCATATATTCTTAAAAATCCTGCTGCTTGTGTAAATGCTTTTTCTCCTACTCCAGATACTTTTAGAAGTTCTTTTCTTTCTAAATATTTTCCGGTTATCTTCTCTGTATTTAACTATTGCTTTTGCTTGTCTTTTAGATATACCAGCAACATATGAGATAAGTGAAAATGTTGCTGTATTTAAGTCTACCCCAACCTTATTTACTGAGTCTTCTACAACATTATATAGTCTTTCTTCTAATTTAGTTTGATTTACATCATGTTGATATTGTCCTACACCTATTGCTTTTGGTTCTATTTTTACAAGTTCTGATAATGGATCTTGTAGTCTTCTTGCTATTGAGATTGCCCCTCTTATACTTACATTTACATCTGGGAATTCTTCTGCCCCAAGCTTTGATGCTGAATATACAGATGCTCCTGCTTCACTTACTATTATATATTCTTCTATTTCTTTTTTACCTTTTTCAATATCATCATTTGGCATTGTTACACTTACAATTTTACCTTCTAAGTATTTTCCGATTTTCATCTATACATGCAAGTTTACTACCATTTCTAAATCCTGGGTCAAATCCAAGAATCCTTATATTCTTCATTGGTGATTGTAATAATAATTCTTTTAAATTATCTCCAAATACATTTATTGCATATTCATCAGATCTTTCTTTTACTTCCTGTCTTATCTCTCTTTCTACAGAAGGCTTTATAAGGCGTTTAAAAGAATCTTTAACTATTTCTTCAATATATTCAAATGATATATTATTATTTTCTGTTATAACCTCTTTTATTATATCTTGAATTAATCTTTCTTCATCAAGTACAAGTTTTACATCTAGTTTTTTTTCTGTTTCTCCTCTTGTTATAGCAAGATATCTATGGCTCGGTATTTTTGAAATAGTATCTTTAAAATCATAATACATCTTATATATTTGTCTTTCATCTTCTTCTTTTCCCTTTGTACTTACAATTTCTGCTTCTTTATTATATACATTTTTCACTATTTCTCTTATATCTGCACTATCTGATATATCTTCTGCTATTATATCTTTTACCCCTTGTATTGCATCTTCTATTGTTTCAACTTCTTCTGTTAAAAACTCTTCTGCTTTTTTTAATATATTTTCTAAACTATTTCCTGCTAAAATATATTTACTTAAATCTTCTAATCCTTTTCTTCTAGCTTCAGATCCTCTTGTTTTTTTCTTCCCCTTATATGGTCTATATATATCTTCTACTTTTGATAATGTTTCTGCTAATCTTATATCATTTAATAATTCTTCTGTAAGTTTTCCTTGTTCGTCTATAAGTCTTGCTACTTCTTCTTTTCTTTGTAGAAGGTTTGTATATTGTTTTAATATTTGTTCAAACTCTCTTAAAACTTCATCACTCATACCACCTGTTTCTTCTTTCCTATATCTTGCAATAAATGGTATTGTATTTCCTTCTTCTATCATTTTAAGTACATTTCTTACATATCTTATATTTTGATTTAAAGTCTTAGCTATTTTTCCATCTAATACTTCTTCTATATATTTCTTTTCTTCGATATTTTCATCTTCTTCTACATTTTTAATTTCTTCATTAATTTTTATAGCAATATTATTTTCACTATTAATATCAGTAGCAGTTTTTTTTCTGCTACTGTTTTTTTCTATATTATTATTCTTTTCTTTATCTTTTTTTAAATCTTCTTCTGTTATTCCTTGTTCTTTTAATTGTCTCTTTAGTTCTTCTATATTCATTTTTTCCTCTAAACTTTACTTTTATTTATCTGTATAATCTAAATCTCTGTATTTTCTTACAACTGCTGTTACACTTTCTCCTACATTATTTGCATGTATTATATCTGCAAGCATATCTGATATACTTACAACCTCTATTTTATCTATTTGTTTTTCTTTAGGTAATTTAATTGTATCTGTACATATTAATTTTTTTATATCACTATTTTGTATTCTTTCTATTGCAGGACCTGAAAGTACTGGATGTGCTATTGCTGCATATATTTCTTTTGCACCTTTTTCTTTAAGCATTTTTATTCCAGATACAAGTGTTCCTGCTGTATCTATCATATCATCTACAATTATTGCTGTTTTACCTTCTACTGTTCCTATTAGGTTCATTGCTTCTGCTTCATTTGGTCTTACTCTTCTTTTATCAATAATCGCTATTGGTGCATTAAATATTTCTGCAATATCTCTTGCCCTTTTTACTCCACCATGATCTGGTGATACTATTACTATATCTTTAAGTATTTTTTTCTTTTTAAAATATCCTGCTAAAATCCCTATTACTGTTAAATCATCTGCTGGTATATCAAAAAATCCCATTGTTTGTGTTGAATGTATTTCTACTGTCATAATACTTGTTGCCCCTGCCGCTTCTAATAGGTTTGCTACAAGTCTTCCAGTTATAGGTTGACGTGGTCTTGCTTTTCTATCTTGTCTTGCATATCCAAAATATGGGATTATTACATCTATTCTTTTTGCAAATGCTCTTTTTACTGAATCTATTGCAATTAATAATTCCATTAAATTTTGTGATACTGGGTTATCTGTTGATTGTATTATATATACCCTTTTATCTCTAACTGTTTCTAATAATTCTACTAGGATTTCTCCATCTGCAAAATGTCTTATTTCTATTTTACCTTCTTTTATTCCTAATTTTTTACATATCTTTTCTGTTAATTCTTTTGATGAACTTAAAGAAAATACAACTACATTATCCATATTAATTACCTATCCTTCCAAAAATTCTTTTACTTGTTTTTTTACTTCATTATTAAAATTATTTTTCCATTCTCTATATAATTTTAATACTTCTTCCTTATTTTCTATAACCTTTCTTATCTTATCTCTAATTTCTCTTGGATCATCTTCTCTGTTTACACATACATAATCTCTTAATTTAGAACCTAAGAAATAATCATTGTTATTTCCTATTAAGCAAGGTACTCCTTGTTCAAAACTTTCCATTGGAAACATTGGTGAACATTCTGTAAATGTTACATATATATTTATATCATTTCTTTTAATTCTTTTCATAAGTTCTTCTGTTGGTATAAACTTATCTATACATGTATATTTAATATCTAGCGCTTTTAAATATTGTTTTACTTCTTTTGATATTGGCACTATATCTATATTAGTTTCTTTTAAAAAGGTTGTTGCTAAAATTTGTGTATATATATTTTTAAGTTCTCTACTATGTGCATTATATATACCTATATTTACACTCTGATTTTCTTGTTTTGTTTTATATAAATTTTTTTCTTCTTTATCTATATCCAAACTTTTAACATTATTCATCATATAATATGCATTATATCCTAAATTCTTATAAAATTCTGTCATAGTCTTTTTAACAAATCCGAAGTGCTTCTATTTTACCTTCCTTATATAATTCTATTAATTCTTTATTTAATTTCCATGTATAATCACTTATTGCTTCAAAATTATTTGCATGCCATAATACTTTAATTTTTATACTTTTATCACTTTTATGTAAGTCTTCTATTAGTTCTATCCACCCGATCAACAATTTGTGAAAATATAACTTGTTTTACACCTGATGAAATTATCGCTTTTATTATCTTATTTCTACTACTTTTTCTTTTTGTTTCTTCTAAAGGTACATTTGATTCAAATAGTCCTTTTGTTGAATTTGCAACTCCAAGCCATTCTGGATTGTATAATACAATATATTCTTTCCCTTGTTTTTTTAACTCTCTTATTACTTTTACTGCTTTTCTTATTTGTTTCTTTTCTTTATTTACAAATGGATTTCTTTTTTCAACTAATAATTGATATTTCTTTGAACTTAAATACCTATATGTTCCACTTATAACCTTATATGTACTACTTTCGCTATCTAAAGAATTTTTAACTGTTCTTTTTATATTTCTAAATACTCCCATTATTATTCCTTTACCATTTTTTCAATATTTTCTTTTGCTATAATATCATATTCTTTTTTCCATAATCTTAAATTTTCTTTAATTTTTTCTTTATTTCTTAATATATTTTCTATAATATCTTTATTCATATCCGGATTATCTTCTGCATTTACAACTATTGTTTTTTTAAGATAATCATTATTACAATTTTCAAAATAATCTGTTGTATTTCCAATTGCTATAGGAATATCTAATTCTGTTGCAAGTAAGAAATTATAACTAAAATTATTTGTAAATTTAAGATCTAATATTATATCATTTTTTAAAAATTCTTTAATTGTTCTTTCTATTGATGCATATGTAAAAATACTTGGATTTGCATCGATTTTATGTATTTTTATAAACTCTAGGAATCTATCATTTAATAAGTTATAATTTAGTACTGCATTTTGTATAAATACAACTGTACTTATCGTATTATATATATTTGTATACCATTCATCATTATCTGCATATATTCCAATATTTACATTTTTAGAATTATTAGAAACTATTTTTTTATTATTTCTTTCTAATTTTTCTATATATTTTTTTCCTATACTCTTATATTCTTCTTCCAAAATATAGTTTGGCATTAAATAGCCGAACATTATACCCCATATTTAAATATGCTTCATATATTCCTTTTTTTAAGAAATACATCTTATATATTTTTTGTTTTTTTAATAATTCTAATATTTCTAAAAATGGTATCCTTTCTCTATCATAAAAAAGTGTTCCTTCATATATTTCAGATATAACTTTTATCTTATACTTCTTTCCTTCTTCTCTTTTTTCATTTTTAGCTATAATATATTTAATTGTTTCTATCATTACAATATCTATTCCATATATTATAATCTGACTATAATCATTATTTTTTAATACATTATTAACTATACTTTTATTTAATTCATATATATATGATTCTTCTATTTCTTCTTTTTTTGTCCATGTATATATATGTGTATATTCTGAATTCACATTTCTATTTAATGTATATATTTCTTGCATATCATATTCTCTAAACATACTTTCTATACATAATGAATCTTTTTCATTTTTAGTACTATATAATACTATAGTATTTTTCATTTTTATTCTCCTAAGTCTTATTAATATCTTTTTAACCTTTTTCTGATATTAGTATAACAAAAGAAGTTTAAAAATTAAAGGTAAATTAAACTAATACTTATTTAAAGTAAGTTTAAAATATAAAAAATACATATAGTTTAGAAAAATCATATCTTATATTCTTCTTATCCTATATGTATATCATATTTCTATTTTAATATATTCTTTATGCAAATTGAGTATGTTCTACTTCCCATTGTTTTAATCTTACTGGTATAACTAATGAATATATACCAATTGTTATTATAGTAAGGAACCACCAAATTATATATTTTGCAAATAATTCAAGTGGATCACCTGTAAATTCTAATTGTTTTCCTTCTATATATGTATGTTCTGTTTCCCATCTTTTTATCATACAAAAAACTATAGTAAATCCGAAGTCCTAATGTTATTGCAGTTATTAATGATCCTACTAGTATATATAGAACATATTCTACTGTTGAACCTGTAAATTCTGATCTCATGCTTCCACCTTTAACCTTTCTATTTCTGTAACTATATATTTACTATCATTATATTTCTTGTCATTATTTTTTTCAAGTGTATATAACACTCCATGTATATACCTATTTCCTTTTGTTTCTTCAATATACTTTTCAGGAAGTGTTGTTAAAAATCTCTTAAATGCTATTTCTTTTTTCATTCCAAGAACTCCATCAAGTGTTCCTGTCATTCCTAAATCTGTAATATATCCTGTTCCTTTTTCTAAAATTGTTTCATCTGCTGTTTGTACATGTGTATGTGTTCCAAATATACAATTTATTTTTCCATCAAAATATTTTGCAAATGCTATTTTTTCTGCAGTTGCTTCTCCGTGAAAATCTGCTATTAATATATCACATTCTTTTAAACTTTCTAAAGCATTTTCTGTTACTATAAATGGGTTTTCTGATAATATTCCCATTGATACTCTTCCGAAGAAGGTTTATAACTCCGATTTTTAACCCATTTTTTTCATATACCCTATATCCTCTTCCTGGAACATTTTTAGGAAGATTTGCTGGTCTTACAATCTTTTTATCTCCTATAAACTTGAAGATTTCCATTTTTGCCCATGTATGATTTCCGAAGTGTCATTACATCAATATTTAGTTTTTTTAACTTTTCATATGATTTCTTATTTACTCCGAAGTCCATCTGCACTATTTTCTATATTTACTACTACAAAATCTGCTTTTTTATCTATTATTAGTTTATCCAGTCCATTTTCTAATGCTTCTATTCCTGGATTTCCTACAACATCTCCTATAGCAAGTATTCTTATTTTATCCATTAATTAATTCTTCCTCTGTTCTTTCTTCCTGTTTTCCTGTTTCCAAGTTCTTAACTGTTAAAAATCCACCTTTTATTTCATTTTCTCCAATTATAATTACATTTAATGCTCCTATCTTATTTGCCATTTTCATTTGTGCATTAAATGATTTGTTTATTATATTTATTAATACATTTTTTCCGTTTTTTCTTAATTTATCTGATAATTCTAAAGCTTTTAAATTGTTTTCCTTATTAAAATCTGTAACTATAACATAATCTATTTTTTCTTTTAAAGCTTCTAATTCTTCCTTACTATATGTATCTAGTATTATTTGTTTAACCCTTTCTGCTCCAAGTCCAAATCCAACTGCTGCTGTATCTGTACCTCCGAAGCGTTTTAGTTAAGCTATCATATCTTCCGTCCTCCGAAGAATTGCCTTTCCTTTTTCATCAACAATTTCAAATACTGTCCTATTATAGTAATCAAGTCCTCTTACTATTTTTTCATCAATTATATAGTCATTTTTCATTTCTGAATTATCAAGATAATATATTATTTCTTCAAAGTGTTTTTTATCTTCTTCTTCCAAATAATCTATAATACTTGGTGCATTTTGATTTAATTTCTTACATGTTTCTTCTTTACAATCTAGTATTCTTAAAACATTTGTATTTATTCTTCTCTTACAATCTTCACAATATCCCTCTTTTGATGAAACATATTCTTTTAATGCTTTCTTATACTTATTTCTTGTTTCCATATTTCCGAAGACTGTTTATCTTTATCTTAACATTTTTATCTATCTTTAATGCTTTTACAATATTATACCCAATTTTTATCATTTCAAAATCTGCTATTGGTTCATATGTTCCGAAGAAGTTCTGCACCTATTTGTGTAAATTCCCTTTGTCTTCCTGTTTGTACTTTTTCATATCTAAATGCAGAAAATTCATACATAAATTTTAATGGTTTTTGAAACTTACTTTCCATCCCTTCTTCTATATATGCCCTTATAACACCGTGTTGTTCCTTCAGGTCTTAATGTTATACTTCTTCCGGCTTTTATCTTCAAATGTATACATTTCTTTGTTTACTATATCTGTATCTTCTCCAACACCTCTTAAATACAAGTCTGATGATTCAAATACAGGAGTTCTAATTTCTGTATATCCATGTTTTGCTAAAATACCAAAAACTGTCCTTTTTACATATTTCATAACATCCATCTCTAGACCATAAATGTCTTTTGTTCCTCTTGGCTTTTTGTATTTAATCATGCCTATCTCCTTTCTTTTAACTTACATATATCTCCGATGTCCCGGAAATATATATGTTTCCATATCAAAATTATCATATATATATTTAATACTTTTTTCCATATCTATATCATTTCCACCTAAAAAGTCTGTTCTTCCGGTAACCTTCTTTAAAAACTGTATCACCTACAAATACTATATCTCATCATTGTATATCTTTTATCATGGATATTTTCTCCATCTAATCTTGATATAACAATTGGTACATTTAATTTTTCTTTAGCATTATCAAGTCCTGCTATATGATCTGGATGATTGTGTGTTAAAAATATATATTTAATTTCTATATTTTCTTCTTTTAGAAAATCATATATTTCTTCATCATTACTACCTGGATCTATCATTATTCCAATTTTCTTTTTATTTTCACTATCTTTTTCTTTTCCACTTTCATTTCTATTTTTATTGTTTTCAGAATTATTTGCTATTTCTTCAAAATAGCAAATATATGTATTTTCTTTTACTCCAAAACTTTTAGGTGTTACCAAATATTTATATATTCTACATATATATTCTTTTTGTTCTTCCTTATTTTCACCCTTTTCTTTTATTATAGTATTTTCATATACTTTTTTGATATCATGTATCATATATATACCTTCTTTTTATTTATTAATTATATTATTCTTTATCCTCTTTTTCTGCTTATTTCTAGAACATTTTCTACTGATTTTAAAGAATTCATAATCTTATTTAATTCTTCATGATCTTTTACAACAATCTTTACTTTTATAACTGCAAGTTTTGCTTTATTTACATTTGCTTCTACACCTAATAATGAAGATTTTGATTTTTCTATTACTTGTATTATATTTTTTAATACATCATTTGTATTTACAGCCAAAACTTCTATCCCTACAGTATAATTTTCAGTTACATTATCATTCCAATATACATCTATTAATCTGTTATGTTCTTGCATAAGTTTTGTAACATTTAAACAATTTGTTCTATGGACAGATATACCATTTCCTTGTGTAATATATCCGAATTATTTCATCTCCTGGAACTGGATTACAACATTTTGCTGTTTTTATAAGTAGATTATCAAGTCCTTTAACATATAATCCTTTTCCATTTCCTTTGTTTGAAACTTTCTTTTCTTCTTTTTCTCCATTTTTTTCAATGTCTTTTATTTTCTTTTCAAACTCTTCTTCCACATTTGCTTTTTTATACATTGAAAGAAGTCTTCCTATAATCTTATTAACACCAATCGTACCAAATCCAATTGCTGCATATAGGTCTTCTAGTTTTGAATATGCATATTTGTCTCTAAGTTCATCTAAATATTCTGGTTGTAATATTTCAAAAGGCTTATATCCGAAGTTTTTTTATTTCTTTTTCTAATGTTTCTTTTCCTTTTTCAACATTTTCTTCTTTCTTTTCTTTTTTAAAATATCTTGTTATTCTTGCTTTTGCAGTAGGTGTTATAACAACTTTAAGCCAGTCTTTACTTGGTCCTTTTGACCCTTCTGATGTTATTATTTGAACAATATCTCCGGTTTTTTAATCTTGTTGTTATAGGAACCATATTAGAATTTATTCTTGCACCTATAAGCTTATTACCTATTTCTTCATGTATCATATACGCAAAATCTATTGTTGTTGCACCTTTTGGAAGTACTTTTATTTCACCTTTTGGTGTAAATACATATACTTCATCTTCAAAAAATTCAGTTTTTAAAGCTTCCATAAATTGTTCTGGATCTTTTGTTTGTTCTTGCCACTCAATTGTTTCTCTAATCCAGGCAAGTTTATCATCTGTTACAGATACTACTGCCTTTTTTCCCTTATAGTTTGCTTCCTTATATGCCCAGTGTGCTGCAATACCAAATTCTGCAACTCTATGCATTTCTTCTGTTCTTATTTGAACTTCAAAAGGTGGTTCTTTTGGTAGTATAAGAGTTGTATGTATTGATTGATACATGTTTGACTTTGGAACTGCTATATAATCTTTAAATCTTCCCATCATTGGTGTAAACTTTTCATGTAAAAGTCCTAATATCCTATAACATGTAGCAACATCATTTACTATTATTCTAAGTGCAAATATATCATATATTTGATCTATTGTTACATTATCTCTTTTTAGTTTCTTATATATACTATATATATGTTTTGTTCTTCCTGTTATATCACATTTTATTCTTTCTTTTTTTAAATAAACTAATAGTTGTTTTTTTATATTATTTAAATATTCTTCTCTATGTTCTTTTCTCTTATTTAAATCCATTACAATCTTATTATATTCATCTGGAAGTAAATATTTAAATCCTAAATCTTCAAGTTCACTTTTTAATGTATATATTCCGGAGCCTATTTGCAAGTGGTGCATATATATCTAGAGTTTCTTTTGATTTTTCTATTTGTTTTTCTCTTCTCATAAACTCCATTGTTCTCATATTATGGATTCTATCTGCTATTTTTACAAGTATAACCCTTATATCTCTCCCCATTGCAAGAAACATTTTCCTATAGTTTTCTATTTGTGCTTCTTCTTTTGTTGTATATTTAAGTTTACCTAATTTTGTAACTCCGTCAACTATTATTGCTACTTCTTCACCAAATTCTGATTTAATATCTTCATATGTAACTTCTGTATCTTCTATTACATCATGTAAAAGTGCTGCACATATTGTATTATCATCTAAACTTAAAGCTGCCAATATATATGCAACATTAAGTGGATGTATTATATATTTTTCACCAGATAATCTTTTTTGATTTTCATGTGCTTTTTCTGCAAAATCATATGCTCTTCTTATTTTTCTTAAATCAGATTTTCTATTCATTTTCTTTTGAAGATCTAACAATTCTTTTACATCATATATTGTCTTATAATTTGCCATATTTCCTCCTTTCACTTTTTAAATTTTTTCTATATCTACTATTTCAAGATTTATACTTCTTTTTCCGATTAAATTCATTTATCTTAGGTCTTGCTACAATATATATATTATCACCTATTTTAATATTTTTTCCTTTTTCTTTATCAAAACATATTCCTACTAAAGATATTTCTTTTCTTACTGAATCTTTTTCTACTTCTTGTGATAATATATATCTATCTACTTTTTCATATTCTTTCTTATCAATAACTTTTACATTTTTAAACATAAATGCTGGATATGGATTTTTTTCTCCAAATGGTTCCAATTTTAAGAGTATTTCTATAAGTTCAAGTTTTAATTGTTTAAAACTAAGTACCATATCATATTCTACAATTTCTTGTGCTTCTTCTAACACTTCAGATTCAATCATCTCTTTTAATTTAGCTATATTTTCTTTTGAAACACTTAATCCTACTGCATTTTTATGTCCTCCAAATGCAATACACATATCCTTATACTTATCAACAATGCTAAATAGGTCATGATATTTACTTCTTCCTGAACCTTTGTATATTCCGTTCTTCTGTTTCTGATAATACTATTGCAGGTCTTGAATATTTTTCTACTAGTTTTGCTGCAACAATTCCAACTATACCTTCATTATATTTACCATATACAACTATAGGGGTATTTAGATTTTCATTACCTTTTTCTAAATTCTCATCATCTATCTTTCTTGTTATCTCACCAATATAGTCAATTACAATTTGTTTACGTTTTTCATTTAATTTTTCTAATTCTTTTAAAAGCTCTTCTGAATTTTCTGGTATTTTCTCTGTTAATAATTCTATTCCTGTTTCTTGTCCGAAGTCTTCCGAGATGCATTTAACATTGGTACTATTTTAAATGCAATATCTTGTGCATTATCCACATTATACTTGTTTAAAAGTGTATAAACACCTGCTTTTAACTCATTATTATCACTTAATTTCTTTTTTAATAATTCTATACCATGTGAAACAATAATCCTATTTTCATCTACTATTGGCATTACATCTGCTATTGTACCAATTGCTGCAAATACCATATATTTCATATAATCTTCTTCAGAAAGTCCGAAGTTCTGTTGCTATTGCTTCTACTAATTTAAATGCAACAAAACATCCTGCAATATCTTTAAATCCATCTATCTCAATATCTTTTCTTTTCAAATCTACAACTGCCACTGCCTCTGGAAGTTCTTGTTATAACAAGACTATATCCAATATTTTTAAACTCTTCTAAAATATTCTTCTTTACACCATATCCTTCTTTAATCCTATTTGGAATATAGTACGAAACTTCTATATCTTGTTCTTCTAAAAAACTTTTCAATATTGTTGTTGCTGTTATTCCGTCTGCATCATAGTCTCCGGTATACTAATACTTTTTCTCCATTATCTAAAGCATCTAATATTCTATCAACAGCCTTGCCCATATCTGGTAATTCAAAAGGATTTCTTAAATTTGTAGTATCAGGATGTAATATTTCTTGCATATCAAAATCTTGTCCATTTTTTTCAAAATATTCGTTAAACCTATTTAATGCTATTGCAGATAATATTAAGCTTTCTCCAGATTCTAATGCTATTTTACTTGCTTTTTCTTTATCTACTTTTCTTGCCTTCCAAATTTTTTTCAATATTACTCTCCTTTTATCTTTAAGCCGTTTCCATATATTATACACTTAATTTCTTACTTTTTCTATTCTTATACCCAAAACTCCATATTCTTTTTGTTTTTCTTTTGTATAGAATTTTTCTAATTCTTCTAATAGTTCTGATTTACTCATAGATCTATCTGCAAGTCTATCAATTGTAAAATCATTAAATAAACCATCAAAATTTTCATATCTAAGAAGTCCTACAACTTTTACCTTAAAACTTTCATTTAATTCTGGTTCTTTTTTAAATATAATGATATCACCAATATTAATCTTTTGCCTTTTTTCATCATAAAGTCTAATTTCAATATCTTTACTACCATTCAAAATATATTCATAATACCTTGGTTGTAATTTTAATTCATGTTCCATATTTACCTCACTAATTAACATATATTATATATTTTACCATATTTTTATACTTATTTTAATTTTTTTTGAATATTTTTTAACTTTTTAAAATTATTTCATTGACAAATCAGTAATCAAATACTTAATTATTGATTGTCGGGTCAGTAGCTCAGCTGGATAGAGCACAGGCCTTCTAAGCCTGGGGTCAGGGGTTCGAATCCCTTCTGGCTCACCAACAATTCAAAAAAAGCCTTAGAAATGAGGCTTTTTCTTTTACTCAAACTTTTTTATACATAACTAAAAAAGGAACTACTCCTGAATCAATCAGAAATAATTCCTTAAATTAATTTTTAAAAATACTTGTCCAATATTTTAGTACATGTTCTTTTAATATTTACTGTTTTTTTAACTTTTCTAAAATATAGTACATAGCTACACTTGCCGCTGTTGAAACATTAATTGAATTACACATTCCATATATAGGTAAATATATAGAATAATCTACTATATCAATAATTTCTTTAGAAACTCCATCATATTCTCTACCTAATACTAAACAAACACCTTTTTCTCTATTTGGTATATATTTAGTATAATCTATACTTTTATCTGTTATTTCTAAAGCTACTATTTCTACTCCTTCTTCTTTTAATTTTTTTACGATATCTAGAGTATTTTCTACATATTCATATGGTACCCATTTTTCTGCACCTATAGATGTTTTTTTAATCTTAACATTTGGTGGCATGCATGTTGTTCCACATAAATATACCTTTTTAGCTAAAATAGCATCTGCCAATCTAAATACTGTCCCTATGTTATAATGTACTTTAAAATTATCTAGAACAATATATATATTATTCCTTTCGATATTTTTAAATTCTTCTCTTGTTATTTTTGTATTTCTCAATTCCTCTTTTGTTAATTGATGTTCCATAACTTAGGGCCTCCAATTAAATTTATATAATTAATATAATTTGAATCTACTATCTTTCTTCTCTTCCTTCACTTTTAGCTTTTTCATTATATATTTGACTATATCTGTCATTTATTCCTGTTTCCTCGTTTATATTCCTAACACTGCCTTCTCTTATCTTTCCTGCAATAAATTTCATCCCTTCTTCTTTATTCTTAAATGTTATTGCTTTCATTCCAATTCTTTGACTATATTTATCACATAAGATTGTATGATTTTCAAGGATACTTGTTACATCTCTAACCTCTTCTACTTTCCTTACTTGATTATTATCAGATATATCAACTTCTGTATCAGAAATCCATTCATCTGAAAATTCAAAAACAGGCTCATTAGTTGTTTTATCAATAGTAAAATTACATACTGGTTCAAACTTTTCAGGGTTAATATGATAAATATAATTTGGTTCTTTTAACATTGCATGATTCTTTCCTTCTGAATCTTTTATTATTTCAATATTATTATTTCCATATATATATTCAGAATCTCCTAGTTTAACAAGTTCACCATCCTTCCATGCAATATATGGATTTTTTCCATCTATTGGTGTAGAAGAAGCAAATACTGCATCAACTCTTTCAGTCTCATACATATTAAGTGAATCTATTGACTTTCTTAATACTCCTCCTTCTAACTTTTTTGGTGAAATACTTGTTATATGTGTTAGATCAATATTATTATCAATAAATATTTTTTTAATTTCTTTGCCATATTCTGTTTTTAATTCAAATATTTCCTTTGCTTCATCACTTAATTCAATATCTTCATTATCTCTACCATGATTTTGATATCTTTTCTTTAAAAAACTTATTGCATTATCTATATCTTTTTTATCAAAATCTTGTAATTTTCTTGAATATTCTTCACCTATTAATCTTATTTTATCCCTATATGTATAATTTTTACTTTTTTCTTTCCAATTATCTAATAATAATTTTGTTTCTGGATGTTCAACAATCACTTTATTATATGCATGACTTTTAATTATATCTTCAATTATTTCTTCTGGAGTCTTTGTTGTACTTTTCATATATAATGTATCTAGCTTTTCATTAACTTTATCTTCTAAAGAATTAGTTTTTTGTCTATATAAGTCTTGATTAGTTTGAATTTGTGCTGATATATTTTCTATTAAATATTTATCTATATCTTCTATATTTCCAAACGCTTTTTTCGGTGTATCATATGTAGTATGATATTTTTCATAATTTTCTTTTGAAACATTTGTAAGCATAAGCAATTGATTTCTTTTAAATATTTTATTAAATATTTTCATAAATATTTCTTTTATTCTTGACATCCACATCCTCCATCTTAATATCTATCGCTTTAATTCTATCATGCCACCATAATTTATTACATATCTTTTATAACTTTTTCCACTATCCTTATATCTCTACCTACTACAAACTTTGTCCTATATACATTATCATATTTAGAACCTTTTAAGTTTTCTATACATGATTTCATCTTCTCTAAAGCTTCTTTCTTATCTAACCATAAATATTCTAGACCTTCTTCTTTTTCTTGTTCTGTTAAATTATTGCTTTCTAATTTTTCTTTAACTTTTGCTATATATACTTTTGAAATTTGTTTAAAATTATCATTAATATGGTCTTCTTCTATATCAAAAAGATATTCTACATTTTCTATCATGCATCCTATTTCTTCAACACATTCTCTTTTAAATGCTTCTTTAAAATCTTCTCCTTTATCTACACCACCACCTGGAAGCTTATATTCATTCTTATTTTTCTTGTATATTACTGCAATTTTACCATCTTTTCCTTCAACTATACCTCTTGCTCCATATCTTATAGTCATATTATTATTATCTTTAGAATAGAATTCTGTTTCTTTACCTTCTAAAACTTCTAATCCTAAATCTCTTTCTGTTATAATTTCATTTTTCATAATTTCCTCCTTTTAAGTCTTATTCTTTTTCTAATATTGGGTCTATTCTTTTAAAAATTTCATTAACTTCTCTTTCTATTCTTGCTGTATCTTTTTTTAATGCATCAACAGCTCTTCCTATTTCTTTTATTTCTTCAAGTTCTTTTTTAGTTATCATAATTTATTATCCTCCCTATACCATTTCTAAAATCTAAAATTTTCACCTTATCATTTAAACTTTTTAACTTTTTATCTATTGACCTCTTAATTTTTCGTTGAACCTTTCTGTTTTCATTAACTTCCTGTAACTTCATATTTAATTCTATAAGAGTATTCTTAATGATTTCATACTCCATTTTGTCTTCTTTAGTCATATCTTTTCTCCTTGCTATAATTTTATTTCAAACATTATAGCATATATGTCAAGATAGTCTTATAATTATATTATATATCAAAAATCACTCTATTATAATATTTAGAGTGATTTTATTATTATTTTTTTATACATTAATTTAAACTAGGTTATCCAATGCTTCTATTCTTTCTTCTATAGTTGGATGTGAATCAAAAAGTCCTGCTCTTTTTTTCTTTCTGTTTTCTAAATCTGTTTCTTCTATGAATAGTGATGAAACAATTTTTGAAGATTCTTCCATTGGTGTATTATCACCTGATATTTTAAGAAGTGCACTGTTCCAATAATTGGTAATAATATATAATATGCTAAAAGTACTAACATATATATTAGTCCTGCATTATTACTTTCATCATCTCTATCTCTTCTAGATCCAAATCTTAATACCATTTCTAATAATAAGCTTATAATCCCTATCATTCCTACTACTACTGCAGAAAGTCTAATATCATAATTTACTATATGTGAAAGCTCATGTGCCATTACACCTTCTATTTCAGTTCTATTTAATTTTTCTATTATACCTGTTGTAAGACATATTACACCATTTTTAGGTGAAAGCCCTGTAGCAAAAGCATTCATCTGCTCACTTTGCATTATGTATAAGTCTGGTACTTTTTCTATTTCCACACTTTTACAAAGATTTTCAAGTATATCCATCATTTCTTTTTCTTTTGGATTGTTTGGATCTGCTTTTCTTGCACCTACAGATGCTATTACTGTTATATGTGACATTGAATATGTGATATATGTCATAACAATACTTACAATTAAAGATACAACAGTAAATGTTGTACCCATTTCATAATAATTTGATATTCCATATAGGATTAAAAATCCTACTATTCCAAATAATATAACAATAATCATTGAATTTCTTCTATTTTTCTTTATTTGTTCATAGTCTAAATATCTTTGCATATATTAAAACTCAACTTTCACTGCTTTTCTTTCTTCTTCTGATTCTACTTTTAAGAATTCTTTTCTTGTAAAATTAAACATTCCTGCAATTATATTTGATGGGAATATTTCTATCTTAACATTATATGTTCCTACAACTCTATTATAATATTCTCTTTGATATGCTATTTTATCTTCTGTATTTGTAAGTTCTGTCATTAAAGAACCCATTGTCTTATCTGCTTTTAATTCTGGATATGCTTCTACTTGAACCTTAAATGTACTCATTGCTTTATCAAATTGCTTAGTTGCTTCTATTTTTTGTTCTGGTGTTGTTGCTTCCATATATCCTGAACGAGCTTTTGCTATATTTGAGAAAACCTCTGATTCATGGCTCATATATTTTTTAGCTACTTCTACTAAATTTGGTATTAAATCATATCTTCTTTTTAATACAACATCTAAATCAGCAAATGCTGTATCTGCTTTAACAGACATAACTTTTAATCCGTTATATACTCCTATAACATAGAATACAAGTAATACCACTACTGCTATAATAATTAAAAATGCTGTCATATTCTTTCTCCTTTTTATTGTCTACTTTATATTATATCTTTAGTACCCTTCCGAACTTAATCTATTTTTCATTTTCCTTCTTACTAACCTACTTCAAATATTTTTCTTATGTATCCAATAACTTTTGTATTTTATTTATAATATACTCTTTATCAAATATAATTATATACTTAAATACTACTATTTTAAAAATGTTTTTGCAATGCTTTTTTATAATTTTTATTAATATTTAATATAATATTTTTTAATTATCTTATTAATTATTTTACATTTCTTTAATATATTCTAATATATATTCATTTATCTTAGCAGGATTTCCTTTTCCTTTAGTTTCTTTCATACATTGTCCTACTAAGAATCCGAAGTGCTCTATCTTTTCCATTCTTATAATCTTCTACTGATTTCATATTATCTTCTAATACTTTTTTAACAATATCTTTTATAATATTATCATCACTTATTTGTTCAAGACCTTTTTCTTTTATAATTTCTTTTGCTGTTTTACCTGTTTTAAGCATTTCAATTATAACTATTTTTGCTGTTTTAGAGTTTAAAACATTTTCTTTTAAAAGTGCTATAAACTGTGAATATCTTTCTTCATCAATATTTAGATCTTTTGGTGATATAACCTCATCATTTACATATGATGCTATTTCTGTCATCATATAGTTTGCTATTAATTTTGGTTCTGCTATTTTTTCTAATGTTTTTTCAAAAAGCTCTATATATCTATTATCTGAAAGTATAAATAATATTTGCTTATCAGAAAGTTTAAGTTCTTCTACATATCTTTTCTTTTTATCTGATAATAATTCTGGTAATGTTTTTTCTATATTATTAATTAATTCTTCTGAAACATTAATAACAGATAAATCAGATTCTGGAAAATACCTATAATCTTCTGCATTTTCCTTTGTTCTCATAAGATAAGTTTTTCCTTCTACATCATCCCATCTTAGTGTTGATTGTATTATTGGTGTACCTTTTTCTGCCATTTCTATTTGTCTTGAAACTTCATATTCTAAAGCTCTTTCTATAGACTTAAATGAGTTCATGTTTTTTATTTCTGCTCTTTGTCCGAAGTGTATCAGTATTACTTACAGATATATTAACATCTGCTCTAAACCCACCTTCTTCCATCTTACATTCTGCTATTTCTAAATATATAAGTAATTTTCTAAGTGTTTCTAGATATATAAGTGCTTCTTTTATACTATGAATATCTGGTTTTGATACTATTTCTACAAGAGGAATTCCTCCACGGTTAAAGTCTATAAGTGTTCCTCTTCCAAAATTATCATAATTTAATTTTGCAGTATCTTCTTCCATATGTATTCTTTCAATTCTTATTTCTCTTGTTTTTCCATCTTCCATTTCTATTTCAAGCACACCATTTTCTGCTATTGGTTTATCTGCTTGTGATATTTGATATCCTTTTGCTAAATCTGGATAAAAATAATTTTTTCTATCAAACTTTGTTTCTCTTGCTATAGTTGATTTTGTAGCTAATCCAAGTTTTATAGCTTTTTTTAGTACTTCTTCATTAAAATATGGAAGTGCACCCGGAAGTCCCATACATGTTGGACATATATTAGTATTAGGTTCTTCTTTTATATTATTTGCACATTTACAATATGCTTTTGTTTTTGTATTAAGCTCTGCATGAACTTCTATACCTATTGTTATCTTATAATCTTTTTCCATATATTATTTCCTTTTATTTTCTAATCTATTCTTTTGGTAATTCCCATGATATATAATCACAACCATTTTTAGGATTATTTTCACATATATAATATGGTTTTCTTTTTCCTTTTCTTTTTTCGATTCTACCACCACATTTAGGACATACTGCTTTTGTATAATTTACTATTCTCATTGTATTTTTACATTCTGGATATCCGTGAACATGCTAAAAATCTTCCAAATCTTCCTATTTTATATACCATTTTTCTACCACATTTATCACAATCTATATCACTTTCTTCATCTTTTATTTCAATTTTTTCCTCTAAATCTGTTGCTTTTCCTAAATTTTCTTCAAATGTCTTATAGAAATTAGTTATGATATTTTTCCATTTTTCTTTTCCTTCTTCTACTATATCAAATTCTTCTTCTATATTTGCTGTAAACTTAACATTAAATATATTTTCAAAATATTTAAGTAGTAAGTCTGTTACTATTTCTCCAAGTTCTGTTGGAAGTATAGCTTTCTTTTCTTTTTTTACATATCTTCTTTCTATTATTGTATTTATAGTTGGAGAATATGTACTTGGTCTTCCTATTCCATTTGCCTCTAGTACTTTAACAAGACTTGCTTCTGTATATCTTGCTGGTGGTTCTGTAAATGATTGTTTCTTATTTTGTTTCTTTTCTTTAAAAATATCTTTTTCATGTATATCTGGAAGTTCTACTAATTCTTGAATTTCTTCTATCTCATTTTTAGAATTAATTCCTTCATTTTCTTCTTCTTTTTCTGCTTTCGAATATTTATCTAAATCATATATTTTTAAAAATCCTAAAAATTTAATTTTTGAACCATTTGTTCTAAATTCATAATTATTATTATCAAACTTTACAGTCATTGTATCATATACTGCTGGTTTCATCTGACTTGCAAGTGTTCTTTTATATATCATTGAATATAGTGCATATTGTTCTTTAGTTAAATATTCTTTTATACTTTCTGGTGTTATATCTGGATATGATGGTCTTATACCTTCATGTCCATCTTGTGCATTTTTTGCTGTTTTAAAATATCTTTCTTCATAATATTCTTCACCAAATTTTGTTATAATCTCTTTTTTTATAATCTTTCTTGCTTCTTCTGAAATTCTAGTTGAGTCTGTTCTCATATATGTTATAAGTCCGGTATTACCTTTTCCTGGTATTTTAACACCTTCATATAATCCTTGTGCTATTTGCATTGTTTTTTTAATATTATAGTTTAAGCTTCTTGCTGCTGCTTGTTGTAATGTACTTGTTGTAAATACTGGTGTTGGATTTTTCTTTCTTTCAGATCTTATAACATCTTTAACAATATATTCCTTATTTAATTTTTCTAATATTTCATTTAATTGTTTTTCATTGGAAATTTTAACTTTTTTCCCATCTTTACCGAAAAATTGTGCTGTTACTTTTTGTTTATCTTTTTCAAGTATTACTTCAAGTGTCCAATATTCTTCAGGCACAAAATTTCTTATTTCTCTTTCTTTTTCAACTATAAGTCTTAAAGCAACTGTTTGTACTCTTCCTGCAGAAAGTCCACTTTTTACCTTTTTCCAAAGTATTGGACTTATCTTATATCCAACTATTCTATCTAAAACTCTTCTTGCTTGTTGTGCATCAACAGTATTTAAATTAATCTTCCTTGGCTTTTCCATAGATTTTTTTACTGTCTCTTTTGTTATTTCATTAAAAGTAACCCTACATTCCTTATTTTCATCAATTCCGAAGTAGTTTAGATAAATGCCATGCTATAGCTTCTCCTTCTCTATCAGGGTCTGTTGCAAGATATATTTCATCTACTTTTGTACTTTCTTTTTTTAATTCTTTAATTAAATCCCCTTTTCCTCTTACATTAATATATTCTGGTTCAAAATCATTTTCAATATCTATCCCAAGTCTTGATTTTGGTAAGTCTCTTAAATGACCTTTTGATGCTATAACTTTTACGTTTGCTCCTAAGAACTTCTTTATTGTTGTTGCTTTTGCTGGTGACTCAACTATAATCAGTTTTTTCATAATTACCTTTCTATTTTTTAACTTTTTTATTTTTATTTACTAATTCTACTATAATATCATATATTTTTTGTAATGTATTTTGTACATTTTTTCCATTATTTTCCATGTATTTTTGAATATTATTTTTCATTATATCCAATTTTCCGCCCTTTTATTATTTTCATTATTTCATCATATAATTTCTTTCCTGTAACATCATCATTTCGTATAACAATTCCCATATCATTTTTTTTAAATACTTCTGTATTTGCTTCTTGATTATTTTGATTTCTAGTTGGAAGTGGTATGAAAATTGCAGGCATTTCTACTTTTAAGAGTTCTGTAACTGTCATTGCCCCACTTCTACATATTGACATATCACATATATTTAAAATTTCTTCCATATTAAAAATATATGGCATTATTTTTAATCCTTTAATATTTCCCCCATTTATATTTTTATCTGTTATAATACCATCATAATGTTTTTTTCCAGTTGAAAATATTAATTGAAAATCACTACCAAGCTCTTTTCCTTTTGTAATTGCTATAAGTTCTAAAATACTCTCATTTAACTTTTGTGCTCCTTGACTACCACCTGTAACTATTATTGTTGGTATATTTTCATCAAGTCCTAAATTATTTAATATTTCTTTTTTTCTTTCTATTGTTATATCTATTTTTCTTATACTTGTAGGATTACCAACAAACATTGTATTTTCTTTATGTTTTAAATATTCTTTAGCATTATCAAAACCTAGTAAAATTTTATCTACTTTACCATCAAACATTTTAACTGCCATACCTGGATATCCGATTACTTTCATGTAATACTGTTGGAATTTTTTGTCCTATGCCTGCATACATTGTAGGTCCACAAATATATCCCCCTGTACCTATTATAATATCTGGCTTAAACTCTTTTATTATTTTATTCATAGTAAATATACTAAAAAATGTTTTAACACAACGTACTAAATTATTTATTGACACTTCTCTTAAAAGTCCATATGCTTTAATTTTTTTCAAATTATATCCTGCTTTTGGTACAAGTTCATTTTCTAATCCATAATCTGTACCTATAAACAGGATCTGTGATGTTTCATCTTCTTCTTTTATCTTATTTGCTATTGCTATTGCCGGATTTATATGTCCGTGCTGTTCCTGCTGCTGATATTATAGCTCTCATGTTTACCCCTTAAATTTAATAAAATAAGTATATCATTATCTGCATAATTAATAATCTTTTCTTATACATTTAATAATATACCATATTTAAAATATTTTTGTTATTATTTATATCATTTTTTAAATTTTTAATAATTTTTTATCTTCATTTTTCTATTTATCTCTATTTTTATTTTATTATCTTACGATCCTATTTTCTTTTTCAACCTTATTGGCTACTCTTGATATACTTACAAGTAGCCCAATTGCTATAAATATTGTTATAATTGATGACCCACCATAACTAAAAAATGGAAGTGATATTCCGAGTTACTGGTATTGTATTTGAAACAACTGCCAAATTCCCAATTACTTGTAATCCTATTAATGATGATACACCTATTGCAATAAGTCTACCAAAAAGATCTGGCGCTTTTGCAGATATTTGAAGTCCTCTTGCAATTAAAAATATGAATAATGAAATTATAACAATTACACCTATAAATCCCCATTCTTCTGCAAATATTGCGAAAATAAAATCATTTTGTGGTTCTGGTATATAATTTTGTTTTTGTCTACTATTTCCGAAGTCCTACTCCAAATATTCCGTCCGTGATGCAAGTGCTAAAAGTCCTTGTGATGTTTGCCATCCTGTTGTTTTAAAATATTTAAAAGGATCTCTCCATACTTCTATTCTTGCCTGTCTAAATCCGGCCGTGATGCTTTTTTAAAAATTGATTGTATTACAAAATATGAACATATAAGTCCTGAAATCATAAGTGTTATAAATGCTTTAAAATTTATTCCTGCTATAAACATTTGTGTTAAAAGTGTTGTAATTACAAGAATTGCTGCACTTAAGTGATTTTGCATAAAAAATATTATTCCTGCAACAAATCCTCCAATTGCAAGTGGTACAAGTACTGACCAAATTGGATCTTTAAGCTTATTTCTTCTTTCAAGTTCTGCAAAAAAACCTGCAAATATTACTATCATACCAACTTTAACAAATTCTGAAGGTTGTAATGTAATTCTACCTATTTGTATCCATCTTACTGCCCCTTTTGCATCTCTACCTAAAAATTTTACAGATATTGTTGCAAGTACAAGTAATATAAAAACTAGTCCTAAAAATTTTGTATTTTTATATATTCTATAATCAATAATTGATACAAAAAATGCACATATTATACCTATTATTGAATATACTAATTGTCTTTGGAAATATGAATAACTATTTCCGAGACTCTGCAAGTGAAGTTGGAGCACTTGCAGATAATAATGTTATTATACCTATTACATATATGACTGCTATTAGTATTATCAATATATAATCTGGTCTACTCCCTATAAATATTCCTCTTTTTTCTTTTCTTTCCATATTTCTCACTTTACTTTTATTTATATATTAAGCACAAATTTTGTTATTAAACACATTAATATTGTAATTAATGTAAATATTCTAACAACTTTAACTTCTTTCCATCCTGATTGTTCAAAATGATGGTGAAGTGGTGCCATTTTAAATAATCTTTTTTTTGTCTTCTTATAATACATTACTTGTAGTATAACAGATACTGTTTCTACAACTGGTATTATTGCAATAAGTGGTAATACAAATTCAAGTCCTGTAGCTATTGCAGATAATGCAATTACTGCTCCTAAAAAGAAAGATCCTGTATCTCCCATAAAAACTTTTGCTTTATACCAATTAAATAGTAAAAATATTATATATGCTCCAATTACAATAATATCAAATATTGCAACTGCTATATTTCCATATTTAATTGCATATCCCATTAAAAATGTTAAAATAACTATCCCTACACTTGATGAAAGTCCATCTACTCCATCTGTTAAATTTACTGCATTTGTTGTTGCCATTAATACAAAGATATCTATTATAATCTTTAAAATTCCTGCTATTGATATACTTTCTAAAAAATATACATATATAGAACTTTTCATTTTTAGTCCAAATACTAAAACAGACATTGTTACTATACCTACTAATGTAAGCATTAACATTTTCTTTTTAGGTGAAAGTCCGATCTGTATTTTTTTTATGTACTTTTAAAGAATCATCTAAAAATCCTATAAGTCCAAAAAGTACTGAACATATTATAAGAGTTAAAAAAATTCCTTTTTGTTCTACAGGTATTCCAAATGGAAATATATAATATGATATACCGAAGTATTGTTGTTGTAAGTATACACATTATTCCGACCGTGATGTAGGTGTTCCTTGTTTTACTAAATGTGACTGTGGCCCATCATGTCTTTCTGATTGTTCTATTTTCTTTTTCTTAAGTTTTTCTACAGTATATATCCCTATAACAAGTGTAAGTGCCATAGACACAAATAATGTTAATATCATAATTTTCTTCCTTCTCTACTTTTTAGAATTTTCTCTATTTTTAAAGAAATCTAATACCACTTGTTTTTCATCAAATGGAATTATATTATCTGAAACTTTCATAAACTTATTATATCCGAAGTCCTAGTAATAATATATAATCTCTTTTTTCTGCTTTACTTAATATTAATTCTATTGTTTGTTTTCTATCTAATTTCGGATCTATATATCCTTTTGCTTCTGTACTTCTAACACCATCTAAGATTGTATTTGACATTTTTCTTTCATCATCTTTTCCGTGGATTTCCTGTTGTAATATTTATAATCTCTGCATGTTTTCCTAAAATTTTTCCAAGGTTAAATAATTTTTCTTCACTATCTCCTTCATTTGCACCAACAACAACAGATATTCTTCCTGTTATATATTTTCTAAGTTCTTTTAATAACATTTCTATTCTATTATTATCTCTTTCACCATCTATCATAATTGGTATTTCTTCAGGATTTGGAATTATTTCTCTTTTTCCTGGAATTACTACAGACTCAAGTCCATTTTTTATTGTTTCTGCATTTATCCCCATCATATTTGCAAGTGCTATTGCTGCAAGTGAATTATATACAGATGTTTGACCTATAAGTGACATTCTTATTTTTACAAAATTCTTATTTATTATAATTGAAATTTCTGTATAATTACTTCTTATTTGAAAACTACTTGGAATTATATCACACTTATTTGTTATTCCATATGTTATATATTGTTTTGCATTATTTTTTACATACTCTCTTGCCAAACAATCTTCATTTACCACAACTTTTTTAGCATTTCTTACAATCTCCAATGTATTTTCTAAACATTTCATTGTATTTCCATATTTTTCTTTATTTATTTCTTCTTTAATTATATTTGTATATACAACATAATCAAAACATATATTAGAAAATAATCCTTCTTTTATGCTACTTACTGGTGTTTCCATTACTACATACATAACACTTTCGTTAGCCATTACTCTTAATATTTTAAAGAAATCTAATATTTTAGGCATATTTCCTTGATTTTGCATTACAATCTTATTTTCTATCATTGTATACATAGTTGTTATAAGGCCTGTCCTTATTCCTGCTTTTTCTAATATTTCACGTATTATAAATGCAGTGGTTGTTTTACCTCTTGTTCCTACAATTCCAATTAGCTTTAATTCTTTTTCGGGATTTGCATAAAATTCTATTGCAACCCTTATTTTAGCATTTTCTATATTATCTGTATATATTATTATTACATCTTTAGAAACCTCTAATATTTTTTTTTCTAGATCTTCAAGTCCTGTTTCTAATATAATTATCTTTACTTCTTTTTCTTTGATTTCTTCTACTAAACTTTTAACATCATCTTTTGTTAAATCTTTTACTTCTTCTTTATCTAAGAATAATAATGAATTTTTAGCTATTTTTCTTCTATCTTCTTCTATTCTAAATATTTGTAAATCTGATTGTCTTTCTATTTCATTTCTATCAATATTAATTTTTTTAATATCTATTTTACTTATTATTTCACTTAATTTCATCTTTTGCTCCTTTTATACATAGCTTTTGCTATATATATTATTTATTTTTATAATAATAATTATTATACATATTTAAAATAAGTTCATCAAAAACTTAAATATTTTATCAAATACTGCTTCTTCTTTATCTTTTATGATCGAAACATTTTCTGTTTCTATATAATCTTTTTCATTTGTCTGCACTTTTATAATCCTTGTAGGTTCAATTTTTTGCATTCCCAACCTGTATTTTGCATCTTGTTCAATCTTTACTAAACTTGCTTGATTTTGTAAGTTTAATGCAAGCTGTTCATTTTCTTTTCTTTGTTCTTCTATCTGTGATTTTAAATTATTTACACTTGTAAAAAGCTCATCAGATTCTGCAGATTTAAATATTATATATAATGGCATAGATATAAGTAATATACCAAATATTAGAAAAAGAAAAAACTTTGTCCTAACATCTCTTTGTTTTACTTTTTTTATTTTTATATATTCTTCATATGCTCTACTTCTTTCTTGTAATCTAATATTTTTTTTATCTGTTCCTTTTTCTTTTTTATCTTTTTTTTCCTTAAAATTATCTATACTTATTGTATTATTTAATCTTTTATCTTTATTTAAAAATATACTAAATATATTAAAAAATCTAATTTTCTTCTTATTTGTTTCCATATATATTTTAGTAATATCAAAATTATTTTCCATATTTTTCTACTCTTTCAAATACTCTTAATTTAGCACTTTTTGCTCTTGTATTTTCCTCCAATTCCTTATTGCTAGGAAGTATTGCTTTTTTACTTACATTTCTTCCAAAACTCTTATACCCACATACACATACAGGTAAATCACTTGGACATGAACATCTTCCTTCTTTTTCTTTAAATACTTTCTTTACTGCTTTATCTTCTAAAGAATGGAATGTTATAATAGCTATTCTTCCTTTATCAGAAAGGCAATCTACCATATTACTTATTGATTTTTCTAAATTAACAATTTCTTTGTTTACTTCTATTCTTAATGCTTGAAATACTTGTTTTGATTTATGTCCTTTTTTAGAATAAGGTTTTACCTTGTCTATAATCCTATTTAAATCAAATGTTGTACAAATATTATTTTTTTTTCTTTCTTCTATTATTTCATTTGCAATCTTAGTTGCAAACTTTTCTTCTCCATATTCTTTAAATATTCTAATTAATTCTTCTTTACTGTATTTGTTTACAATATCTTTAGCTGTAATTCCGAGAAGTATTATCCATTCTCATATCAAGCATCCCATCATGCATATATGAAAAACCTCTTTCTCCATTATCTATCTGATATGATGATACTCCGAAGATCAAGTAATATTCCGATTAACTTTTTCTATTCCTAAAAGTTCTAAAACTTCTGGTATATTTTCATGATTTTCTTGTACTAGTATAACCCTATTATTCTTTTCATATTCTTTTAATGTTTCTTTTGTTTTGTAAATTGCCTCAATATCTCTGTCTATACATATAATTGTTCCACCATTTAGTCTTTTTAATATTTCTTTACTATGTCCTCCGACCACCTGCTGTACCATCTACATATATACCATTTTCTATAATATTAAGATTTTCTATTACTTCTTTTAATAATACCGAAGTATGTTTAAACTCCATCTATTTTCTCCAAACATTTAATATATATTTCTTTAAGTTTTGATATATCTACAATAGAAAATATACTTGCCTCAATATAATCTACTACTTTTATTCTACTATAATTCATGTTATATCCAATATATAATGCCATCTGCCTTATATATTCTCTTATTGTCCTCCCATTTCCTTCTCTAAATGGGTGAAGTACATTTAATTCTGCACTATAATATGCAAGTTTTTCTGCTAATATATCTTTTGAAACTTTCTTTTCTATTAAATCTTTATCTTTTAAAATCTTTTCAAATATTTTAACTATTTCATCATTAATATACCTATAATCCGCAAATCTAAAAGAACCTTTTGCTATATTTTCTTTTCTAAATTCACCTGCAAAAAAATACACATCTCCAAAAAGTTTTTTATGAATACTAACAAAATGCTTTAAAGAAAAATCACCTGTTATTCCAGATATATGTAATTCTAAAAGTCTTACTGCAACTATCTTTTTCTCATATTCTTTTAAAAGCTTATTTTCCCTTATCCCGAATCTTATTTACCAAGACATTTGTACCCTTATACATATATATTGAATTTTCCATAAACTTTTCCTTACTATTATAGATATAATTATCTAATTTATCATTATTATATCAATTAACAATACATAAAATAAAGAGCTAAGACATAAAAAATAGACAACTACTAAATTTAATTACTAATTGCCTATACCATATATTCCTTTTTAATACTATTTAATGTATCTTCTAAAGTATTTTTACCTTCTAAAATATTATTTAACATTTCTTTATCCTTTATGTCTAAAACTTGGTTTTCTATTTCCATTGTTTTAGATAAGTTTTCTAATATTATTTCATTTTCAAACATAACCCCCTCCTTGTCTACAATATTATTATACCACAAAAACATAAAATAATAAACCTACAAAAAACTTAACATAATTCATAAGAAAGTATTGCATAACTTTAAAATCCATGTTATAATTAAATTACAATTAATTTAATGAGCTATGTACAATAACAGCTCAAAATAAAAAAGAATAAGGAGTGATTTTTTATGAAAAAAAATTCAATTTTACGGGGACTGTTAATTTTAATGTTTTTACTAATTACTAGTAATAGTTTAGCAAAAGTTAACATTAGTGGTAGTGCTAATATTAACATTTGGTTTGACACAACCTCAAACAATAAAAAGAGTAAAGTTAGAAAGTATGTTGGAAACATTGATGATAAGGAATTCTTAGAAAAACCCTTTATCATTAATGGTAAAGGGTATGCCCTTTTAAATGATCAGTATAACAATAAATATTTATTAAGGGTTATCTTTGATAGACGAGGAAATGTAATACATGAAGATCTGTTTGAAACGCAGAAATTCACAGTGAATTGTCTCGGAATCAAAGGAGACGATTCTTTTTGTATTACTATAAAATCAAACGGAATCCCAGCTATCTGGGACCGCTATGAATCAACGTATATATTTTCCGGCAGATTTGTTGATTCTTACATCAACAACCCATTTAAGAGCAGAAATTATTATGATGATCAGAATTATTTCGACTCATTATTCGAATTTTAAATTTAAAAAACTACTGACATAATTTGTTGGTAGTTTTTTGTTTTTATATTACCTTAATTATAAATCTGTCCCAGTATTTTAAATTTACTTTTTTTCATTTTTTTATAAAAAGTTATTGACATTTATTTTTAGTTCTTGTATAATTTATTTATGCTGAGATGCGGGTGTAGTTTAATGGTAGAACTCCAGCCTTCCAAGCTGATAGTGAGGGTTCGATTCCCTCCACCCGCTCCAATTATAAGTCTTGATTTTCAAGGCTTTTTTATTTTTGTCCAGTAATACTTTACAAAACATATATTAACATGTTAAAATATTAGCATGTGAAATAGTGTAATACTATAATTATTTAGAAAGGAGATATCATGCCAAACATAGTATCAGCAAAAAAGAGAGTACAAGTAGCAAAGATTAAGACATTAAGAAATAATATGATTAAATCATCATACAAGTCAGCTATAAGAAAATTTGAAGAATCATTATTAACAAAAGATTCAAACTTAATGGAAGTTAACTTCAAAAATGCAGTATCAAAAATAGATAAAGCTAAAACTAAAGGTGTTTTAAAATCAAATACTGCAGCTAGAAAAAAAGCTACACTTGCAAGAAAATTAAACAACAATAAATAATTATAAAAGAAGGTACATTTTATTATGCCTTCTTTTTTTTGCTTAATCATTGTCTTTTTCTACTTCTACAAACCCTATATCTTCCTTTTGTAATACATTTAGAACTTCTTCTAGTTTTGTTATATTATTATCATAATCTTTAGTTTCAAGCACAAATATATGTCCTGCATTAGTATATTTATGAAATGGTGCCTCCCATTTTATTTTTTCTTCAAGATTATTTGTTTTTATTTTAAATGAATTTGTATAATGTTCTTTATCTGTAACTCCTTTAATTTTACCATGTATTATTTGATCAATATCTATAAACATTTCTTTATCATAATTTTCTGGTAATGCTATTAATTGATAATTTAAGTTATTTTCTTCTGAAAATCTATCACATTTTCTTCTCATTATTTTAATTATTTCTAATCCTAATTCTTGTGCTTCTTTTATATTCTCTATCTTATTTTTCCTATATATCGCAAGTAGTGTTTCATAAAGTCCGGTTAAATCCTATTGCAAGTACTCCGGTGTTTTAATGCTCTTCTTAACTTATCTTCTTCTTTTATTTTATCACTTTCAAGCCATAAATTTTGACCAAATAGCATTGGATAATCATTTCTTGATTTTTCACTTAGCTCTTCAAACCTATCATAAAGTACTTGTCTTGCCGCTAAAAGAACTTGTTCTATTTTCTTTAAAAATGATTTTTTCGAAAACCTTTTACTTTCCTTATTTTCTTTTATAGCAAGTCCTACTAAATTTATACTAACAACAGCTAAAAGCCCTCTTCCACCTACTACTTTTCTTTTATCATCTATATTATTATCTATTATACGTATTCCATTTAAATATGATGCTTCTGTTAAATAATTGCCTTCTACATATTTTTCTTTATTAAAACTACTATCTAACATTGAATATTTAATCTTTTTTAGATTTAAACACATACTCTCTAAAAATAGGTCATAATTTTTTGTCTTTTCTGTAAAGTTAATTTTTTTTGATAATTTAAAAACTATTTCTAAAATATTTTGCTTACTACTTTTCTTATTATTTATTACCTTAAATAACATTTTAGTTACCATTCTACCGTTCATCACTTGTATCTGTTCCTAAATTTAAACTAAATATCATTTCTTGTTCTCTATCTTCTGAAAGCATATTTAAATTATGTACAAACATTTCTATTGCCTTATATGTATCTTTTTCTGTTTTTATTATTGCCATATTATATGCTTTTTCAAAGATTTCAAATACTTTATCACTTTCTCTTAAATATTGTCTAAATATTTGTATATCAACTCTAATACTTTCTATTCTTTCTATTTCTCTTAATATACCATTCATAGGCAAAAATTGTAAAAACTCTGTAAATTCTAAATATTCTATTAGTATTTTTTTTAAATTTTGTTTAAATGTTTTTAATACTCCTTTTGCAAGTAAAAAATCAAATGCTGGTATTCCTTCTCCATAATATTGTTCTCTTGCTGTTAATAACATTATATTTGTTATTATATTTATATATGTATATATGTTTTCACCTTGATTTTTAATTAATTCATTTTCTGTAAAATCTTCTTCTAGTTTTTCTAATAGGTCTAATTGTGTAAATCCTGTTATTCCTGTTGGTATACATTCAATATTATGTATATATATTTCTCCTATTTCATGTGATTCTAAATATTTCTTTTTTATTTTTTGAGTCATAGCATATTGTTTTAATATATCATTTCCGAAGTTTTTCAATCTTACTTTTAGGTGTTATTCCTTCTCGTTTTTCTTTAGATATATTTTCTTCTATTTTTAGCTTATCTAATATACCCAAAAACTTATATTGTTTTCTTTCTTCAAATGCTTCTCTTATTTTCTTCCTATTTTCTCTATATTGTATAAAACTGATATATACTTCTGTATATTTTAAACTTTTAAGCTTATTTACTATAATATCTTGAATTGTTTCTATTTTTATTCTTTTCTGATTATCTTCTGTTTGTCTTTCTAATATATATTTATCATATATCTCTTTTAAAACTGCAATATATACCTTATTTGCATCTTTTTCTGTATATTTTTCATTTTCTACACTATCAAATGCTTTTTTTATTGCTATTGCTATCTTATCACCTTCAAATTCTACTTTCCTACCATTTCTTTTTACAACTGTTAATTGTTTTAAGCTCTTTTCTATATTTACAAGTTCCATATTATTTCCTTATTATTCCTAAAATTTTATTATATAGGATCTTTTCATTTATTTCATTTTCTTCATTATAATCATATATAACCTCTTTAGTTTTTGTATCGTTTTCTTTATTATTATTTTCTAATATTTCCAATATCTCTTTTTTCATAACTTCTTTATCAAAAGATATTATATATCCTCTTTTTTTATTTTTTATATCTATTTCTGCATCTGATACATCTGTTGTAATTATCTTCTTACCGCATTACCATTGCTTCTTGAAATACAACCGGATATCCTTCTGTTAAAGATGTTAAAAATATATAGTCTGATATTTTAAAATATGGATATGGATTTTTTTTCTTTCCTAATAATATAATTCTTTTTTCTAATTTATTTTCTTTTATATATTTTTGTATATTATCTGTTTCTTTACCATCTCCTAACATTATTAAATATGGCATTACATTTTTACTATTTCCTATTACTTCTTTAAACACTTCTATCATAGTATTTAAATTTTTCTCTTTTGAATGTCTTCCAACATTTAATAATATTTTTATATTATCATTATTTTTCTTTGTTTCTAATATATTTTTTATTAGTTCTTTCTTTTCATTATCTTCTATTACTATTTCTTCTTCAGATTTTCTTAAAATTTCATCACCATCAATATAATTTTTTATAACATATGTTTTAATATTATTTCTTTCTATATATCTTTTATCTATTATATTATAGAAAGTTTCTTCATTTTTCTTTGATACAAATACTATTTTAGTTATATTATTTTTAACTATTTTTTCTATAAACTTTATATATTTTTCTTTACTTCCGAAGTATATCTAGATATTCTCCGATGCATCCATATACTTCTATTATTACTTGTAATATCTGTTTGTACCATACCTGGTATTGAATATGTAGCATAACAAATACTTACATCATATTTTTTATTATATTTAAGTTTAAATATAGTTCTTCTAAATAAGTTTATCAATTTTCTTAAATACTTATTTTTATTTTCTGACACCTTATATTCTATAATCCTTATATTTTTAGGAACCATATCTAAAAATATTCCTTCTTTTTTTTCTAATGATAATGTAATCTCTAAATTGCTATCTTTAGATAAGTTTTCTAATAATTTAATTAATGATGTTTCTATTCCGTCCGAAGTGCTAAAGAATATGCTGTGATTATTATCTTTTTTTTATCCATATTTTCCTCTTATACTATATATTTTTTTCTAGTATCTTTTATAATATCTTTTGTGTCTATAAATGTTTTGATATATTTTTTCCTTTCAATACCATAAATTATTATACTTTTTATAATATAATATCCGGAATATTACAAGTGCATATACAAGCATACTTTTTTTATCTAATCTTGCTTGTATAAGTGTATTACTAAATACTATATATACATATGTAAGTACATTTATCTCTAACCCTTTTATAAAATATTCTTCTTTTGATCTCCTATATGATAATTCATATACTGCTATACTTAATGTTCCTAATATAACAACAAATATATTTATTGTTATAAAATTTAGGACATCTTTTAATACATATGTTATTGCAAAAAGTATACACATAATTACTGGAATTATTAATTCTTTTAAAATCTTAATTCCTATCTTCTTTTGCATATCAAATGGTATTTTTATTCTTTTTTCATATGCTTCTTTTGCATTTTCCAATACTTTTTCATCTAGATCTTCTTCTTTTTCTATATCTAAATTTAAAAGTTCTTCTTTCTCTATGATTTCTTCTTCAATATTATTTTTATCACTATTTTTTGCCATTATCTCCTCAATTCATAATTTAATATACTAAGTAATACTACTCCTGCAGTTTCTGCTCTTAATATCCTATTTCCAAGTGTAACTATTTTTGTATTTTTAATTTTTTTAAATTCTTCTATCTCTAATTTATCAATTCCACCTTCTGCTCCTATTATTACCCCTATGTTATTATAATTATTATCTACTATAGTCTTTACCATAGTTTTCATATCAATAGTTTCATTCAATATTTGTTCATATAATACAATTACTATATCTTCTTTTTCTAAACTATTCATCATTTCCCTATTATTTAATATATCTAATTTAGGTATATCTAATCTTCTAGATTGTTTTGATGATGATTCTAATATTTTCTTAAATCTTTCTTCTTTCTTATTTTTTTCATTTTCCTTAAATTTAACAACATTTCTTTTAAGTGGTATAATGCAAATTTTATCTACTCCTAATTCTGTTGTCTTTTCTAAAAAATATTCAAATCTTTCACCTTTTATAGCCCCTTGATACATAGTTATTTTAATATTATCTTCTTCTTTTCTTATTATATCTTTTACTTTTAAATTTCCATTCCCATCTTTTATTTCAGTAATATATAATGTCTTACTTTGTATATCTACAACTTCTAATACTTCTCCTATTTTTGCTCTTAAAACATTATATATGTGATGAAAATTAGCCGTTTTTTTTTCTATTAATATATCTCCATTTTCTAAGATATTAACATTCTCAAATATTCTCATTTTCTATTTTCCCAATCTTTATTATAGTTTCTCAAATCTTGAAAAGAATTAATCTCTTTATTAATATCACTCATTCTATCTATCTCCTCTTTTGTATACATTGTTTCTTTATCTATTAATATTCTACGAATAAGATTATAGAAAACTTGTGCATCTTTTTTTCTTAATGTTACTGTTATTGTTTCTTTTATACTATCTAGTATAAGTGTGGACATAAAAATTCTATCTACTTTAGTTATATCATTAAAATAACTAAGTTGTACTGTTAATGTTGATTTAATCGGAAATATTACACCATCAGATTTTGCTACAATAATTCCCTTATTTGTTATTGCAACTCCACATAGTTCTCCAAAAAAACATGGAATTGAATGGAAAAAGCTTCCTTGTTCACCAATAGATCCTATAAACACTATTTGTACCTCTTCATTATAATCTAAATTTATTTCTATTTGTCTAAAATATTTCATATACATTGAATCTGTTATTTTAAATCTCCTAATAGCCCTATTTTCCTTATACCATTCTAACATTTCTTTTGCTAATTTCATACTTATTATTCCTCTTGCTTCTTTATTCTTTCTAATTATATTTCCAATTATACTATATCTATTTCATATTCTCTATATTTGAAAACTCAAAAATATATTAATAACAAAAAAGCACATAGCTATTATTCAATAACTTTGTGCTTTTTCCCCAATTCACCTCTCTTTTTTAAATGAAAGTTTCCTCAATGAGTTCCATTTTTTGAAGAGTTCTTATAAGCTTTCTATCATGATTATTTTTTATCTTCACATCTAAAGAAAATTCATCTAAAGCTTCATCTACAATATCTAGCTTATTTATCCTATTATAAATGATCTCATCATTTTTTAATATAATTTCTATACTTCCAGCTATATCAAAACTAGATACTAATAGAAAAAATCTATTCCTGTTCTTCTTAAGATTATCATCTATAATAATCTCAGCTATTTGTAGCTCCTCTACTTTAAGATATTTTAGAAAATTTCCTGTATTTTTAATTTTCTTTCTCGATCCTCTATTTTTAAGAATATAATGCTTTTTAAAATTTTCTATTACATTATATTCATCTTTTGGATTTGTCCATATTAATTTAATTAACATTTTTTTCAACTCCTTTAATACTAATATTTATTCATTAAATTTAAATCTTTATAATAATATAATATCACATCTTTTAAATTATGTCAACTTAATTTTTCTTTTATTTACATATCTTTTGTTACCTCTTCTAATCTTAAAAGTTCTTCCCATCTTTTATCAACTTCTTTTTGAAATTCTTCTATCATCCATTCATTTCCTTCTTTAAACATATGTTTAAATCGTTTTTGTGGTCTTAAAAACTCTTCTATAGGCTTTTTCTTTACTGGCTTATAATTTATAACATACTTACCTTCTATAACCTCATACAGTGGCCAATAACATGTATCTACCGCAAGCTTGTTTATATCCATTAGTAATTCTTCTGAATATCCCCATCCTCTTGGACATGGTGCAAATATATTTAAAAATGTTGCTCCTTCTGTATATATCGCTTTTTCT
>QWCI01000058.1_pt1 | contig 44274 bp, 50 predicted proteins | sample 1972541 | NCBI WGS metagenome assembly QWCI01 (sample SAMN09866712, study PRJNA288562) | Human oral metagenome isolate term3_saliva, whole genome shotgun sequencing... | isolation source: mouth | host: Homo sapiens | place: USA: California | reverse complement strand
GATATATAAAAAATGAAGTAGAAGTAGGAAATTCTAGAACATATGCTATTGCTAATATATTAAATATTAATATAGCATATCTATTTGGTCTTACAGATTCTATAGAACCATCTACTGACATTCAACAAATACCATCTAACAATCCTTTTAAGAACTTAAAGGGATATGTTGATATTGACTTATCAGATACTGTTAAAATACCTGTAGTTTCAAGCATACCTGCTTCTTTTAATAAGACTTCAAATATGATTTATGATGAGTATATTAATTATCCTAAATCATTATTACAATATTCAGATTACAAACAAAGGTATATAGCAATGACTGTTGAAGGATATAGTATGTATCCAGACCTTTATCCTGGAGATAGAATATTAGTTGATACTAAATTAGAACTTAATAATGGAGATATTGGTGCTTTTTATTTTAATGATGAATATACTGTAAAAAGAATATACTTTGAACCTAATCGCATTATATTTAAACCTACTAATCCTGAGCATCCTGAAAAAAGTTATAGTAAGAAAGAATTACATGAAATGGGATATCATCAAATAGGTAAAGTTGTAAAAATAGTAGAAAGAAAATTATAAACAATTTATAACTTATCAAGTGAAACACTCTTTTGCTTGACAAGTTATAATGCATATATTCAAATACTTTATAATATACAAAAGAAAGGAATTACAACATGAATGATGAAGAAAATCTCATTAATAAAATGATAGATAAAAGTATAGAATCTTTTTTGCTTGGAATTGAAATATATAATAAACCTACCATAAAATATAGAACTGAAAGCTTTGCTTTTCATATATGTAATGCTTGGGAATTAATGCTTAAAGCTCATTTAATTAAAACACAAGGATTGAAATCTATATACTATACTAAAATAAAAAAGGAACTATACAACTTAAGACTGCATTAGGTAGGATTATAACTAATAAAATTGATCCTGTAAGAAAAAATCTTGAGGATGTAATTGAACTAAGAAATACTAGCACACACTTTATTATTGAAGACTATAATAAAATATATGTTCATATTTTTCAAAGTTGTGCTTATAATTATTATAATTTTTTAGAAAAATATTTTAAAAGTAATATATCTCAAATTGATTTGGACTTTATATTATTAATTACGCCTAAAAATAATAACAACTATTTGAATTTATCTAATTTTGATAATACTATTATTAATAAATTTATAGAGGTAAAAAATAACATTGAAGAAAAAACAATGAATAATAAAAGTGAAAATTATAGTGTTAATATAAATTATATGTTTACTATAGGAAATCAAAAAATCAATATAGACCCTAATAGTAAAAATTTTGTTTCTATACCTAATTTTAATGATCTCTATCCTCTTAGGCAGAAAGAAGTTTGTATTGAAATTAATAAACAATTAAAAGAAATAGGAATAACAAAAAACTTTAGACAATATGAATTAAGTGAAATCAATAAATATTATAAATTAAAAGATGATCTAAACTATTATAATAAAGTGAATGGAAAAGCAACAAATCCTACATGGATATGTAGTAGACAATTAGTCGATTTTGTAGTTAATTTATTCAAACAGAATAAAAATATACTTGACTATATAATAGAACAAAATAAAAAAGATAGTAGTGAATAGTGCTACTATCTTAAAATGAATAACAGCTGGAGCATGAACTTACAATACTAGGTATGCCCTATGGGCGTCAGCTTTATCCCTTACCTGATATATTTGTATTATAAATCAAAAATGCTTAAAAATCAATATAATCCGAGTTTGTAGTACATTTGTAATAATACAAATTGTATTATATATTTTATAGATTTTTCAATTAATTACTTGACTTTTAATACTACCCGTAGTATAATATAAGTGTAGTGAGGAAGTGGTTACAGAAAGGTGGTAACTATGAGAGACAAAATAGTAACTGAATTATCATTTAAAATTCTAGATTTAGAAGAAAAAAGAAATTCTATAAATAAAAAAATTAGAGCATATAAAAATACTCTAAAAGACCTAAAGGCAAAAGGAGAAAATAACTAAAAAGTAACTTTCTCCCTCACTACAATTTTATTATAAAAAAGGAGAATTGTAAAGATGACAGAAAAAGAATTAAATCAAAAGGTTGCAAAAATTACAATGAAGATTTTAGAACTAGAAGATGAACTAAATAAAATAAATAAAGAAATAAAAGAAAGTAAAGATAAATTAAAAGAATTACAAAAAAAAAGAAAGGATTTGATCTAATGGCTGATAAAGATAAAAGGAATTATGCTAAAGAATATGCTAAAGCAATGGAAAATAAGGTAAATGTAGGAATTAAGATTGATAAAGATATATATGAAAAGTTTAAAGAAAAATTGAAATTAGAGAATAAAAGTATTAACAAAGCATTAACTGACTTTATAACTAATTACTAAAATCTATGAAAGGTAAACAATTATGGCTAAAAAAAGAGCAAATGGCGAAGGTTCTGTATATAAGAATAAAAAAACAAATAGATGGGAATATTATTTTGTTGTTAATTCAAACAAGTACATATGGAAGAAATAAAGAAACAATCAAAAAGCTCGAGAATGGAATTCTAGACACTTTACCTATACAGATGATAAATTTATCAAATATAGATAATTTTGCTTATTCTATATCCCATCTTTCCAATTCTACCATATCAAAAATATTTATAATGTTAAAAAAAGCTTTTGAAATAGCAGAAGATAAAAATATTATATCTAAAAATATATTAAAAAATTATAAAAAGACTAAAAGCACAAAACCTAATAAAAAAATTAAAGCTTTTACTATAGAAGAACAAAAAGAGTTTTTGAAATTAATACCGAAATCAAAATACTACTATCAATATATTATAGGACTTAATACAGGTATGAGAATGGGAGAAATTAACGCTTTACATTATGATGATATTAATTTAAAAGATAAAACAATTAATATAAATAAAACAGTGTCAAGAGACGCTCAATACCATAATTTTATAAATAGCACAACTAAAACCAAAAATGGAACTAGAGTTATACCTATAAACTCAATACTTTGTCCCATCTTAGAAAAGTTTATAAAAGATAAAAAAGGAAAATACTTATTTTCAGAATTAAAGATAATTAGCACAAGCCAAGTTAATTCAGAAATGAAAAGACTTACTAAAAACAATAATTATAATACACATATGCTAAGACATACATATGCAACAAGATGTATTGAAGCAGGTGTTCAAGCTGTAGTATTAAAAAAATTATTAGGACATAGTGATATTTCTATTACATTAAATACATATGTTGATGTGTTTGATAAATATGAAAAACAAAATAATGAAATTATAGAAAAATATTTAATAGACAATATATACAAAAGTGATAATAAAAGTGATAACTAGATAATAAATAATAACACTAGATAACAAATAAAACGATATTTTACAACTTTCCAAAACTCTCTAATCCCTTAATATATAAAGAAAAGCTAGTAATATAAGTATTTTTACATTACTAGCTTTTTTTATTATCCAATGGTGCTGATAGTGGGACTCGAACCCACATGATTTCTCGCAGGTTTTTGAGACCTGTGCGTCTACCAATTCCGCCATATCAGCATATTAGTTGTAAAAACTACAACTAACTTATAATATTATTCTATTTATTTTTATCTTATTTATTAATTTCATCAATACTAACAGATTGTATATGTGCAATCTTATCCCACTTCTTATTTGGAAATATAAGTGATTTAATATTTATAATAATCCATGATCCCATAAATATTGGATACATTAATATTGCTTTCCACATTGGTTTTAATTTCTTACCTTCTAAAATTATAATTCCTATTGCTGCAAGCATTGGTGTTATAAATGTTGAGAAAATATATTTAATATAATTCATTGCTAAATCTTGTAATGACATTTCTCCCATTAAATAAAACACTGTGTTTACCCCTAATAACAATAATGTAAGAATCATTATTGGTATACCTAATATATATAAAAATGAATCAAAATTCATCATTGTTTTTTCTCTAAATACTGCTTTTGCTAAATCTTTTGAATATCCATTTACACATTGAAGATGTCCGAACACTCCATCTTTCCCTTTGTTTCCAGCTTTGTTTAAATGTTAAAGGTTGTTCATCATATACTATTGCATCTTTTGCCCATCCAAGTTTAACACCCTTAGAAATATTTATAAGTGCAAATTCTATATCTTCAGTAAGAGTTTTTGTATTCCACCCTTCATCTATAAGCATATCCCATTTTACCATAAAGGCTGTACCATTTATAAGTGGCGATAATCCCATATTATACCTTGCTAAATGATATAATCTATTCATTGTCCAATAAAATATTGCATACCCTCCTGATACCCACGTATCTATTGGATTTTTAATATCCCTATAGCCTTGTACTAAAACTTCACCTTGACAAAGTTTCTTATTCATAACATTTAAAAAATTCTTATCAACAATATTATCAGCATCAAATACTAATAATGCATCATAATCATCTTTTTTAACTTTCATTTTTGATAAAAACCAATTTAATGCATATCCTTTTGTTTTCTTTGTTTCATCAAACCTTTCATATACTATAGCACCATTTTCTCTAGCTATTTTAGCTGTATTGTCTGTACAATTATCTGCTATAACATAAATATCAAAAAGATCTTTATCATAATCCTGCATCTTTAAGCTCTTTATTAAATTGCCTATAACTGTTTCTTCATTATTTGCAGGTAATGCTATTATAAATCTATGTTTTTTATCTACAAGTAATGGTTTTTCTTTAAATTTAATTAAGGATGTAACACTTATTATAAATTGGTATACCCAAAATATATTAATAACCCAAATTAAAACCTGTTGAAAAGTGCTTAATCCTTTAACTACTGCGTCTGTCATAATCTTCCCCTATATATTCACTTAAAACATATTATACTAGATTTATTACTTTTTTACAACTTTTAAGACCGTATCTTTACTTTAAGCTAAAAATGTAGTATAATGTATACATAATTCATTAACGTTATGTAAAGGAGAATAATATGAATAATACACATGAAAAAATATTAGACTTATATGTTTCTAATGTAGAATCTGAAATACAATTACAACAATTAAGTCTTGAAATAGAAAGTCTAGAAAGCGAAATAAATCAAATGGAAACTGAAATAAATCAAATGGGAACTGAAATAAATCAAATATTAAAAGGAGAAGAGTAATGGAAGAATTAGAAGTTTTATTAAAAGAGCAAGAACAACAAAAAATAACAATAGACAACTACAAAGCAATGATCGCAGGTTATTCAACAACAATAAAAGAATTACAGGATCAACTTATTGATTTAAAAGCTGATTATAATGATACTCTTAAGGAATATGATGCAATTAAAAATTCTACAGATAAAGCTAAAGTAGCTAAATTAAAAGCAAAAATGGCTAGAATAGATACTAACCGTAAAAATATAAGTTCAAATTTGCAATCTAATAAATTAGATCTTAATACTGCAAAAACATCTCTTAAAGTAGAAGAATTTAAAAATAAATCATTACAAAAACAAATAGCAGATCATCCAGAAGCAAAACTCGTTTCAGCTGAAGAAAAAGAAAAAAGAGTTAAAGATATGCTACAAAATACTGAATATACTAAAGCAAGACTCGGTAAAATATTAGAAGGAGAAATTAAATCAATGAATGATATTCCTGATGATATTAAGCAAGATTTATTTAAAGATAATCCAACATTAGCACGTTATGATAAGGAACTAGATCAATTAAATACTGATTTAACTTCTCTTAAAAACTCTAATGCTGAAGATAGATTTACAAAACCTATAGAACAAAAAATAAAAACTATAGAAAATAGAAAATTATCATTTGCTATAAATGAGCTTGAAAAAGCTCACCTTGCTTCTGATGTAGCAATAAATTCTTGCTACTCTCATATAAAAAATTTAACACTTGAAAAAGCTAAAGCATATTATGATATAGATGGTATTCACAACGGAACTTATAAACAACCAGAAAATGATGAACATTCTGATAATGATAATAAAGGTTCTCAAAGTAAAGATGATGATGAAAAATTCAAAGATGATGAAGATAATGAAAAGGCTAAAACAGGCTTACCTATTAAACCTTCTTTCTTTAATAGATTTAAAAATAAATTAAGTGAAATAATTAATAAAGTAAAAGAACATTTACCAAAATCTAAAGCTAAAAAAGAACAAGAAGAAAAAGAAGCTGAAGAACAAAGAAAGCAAGAAGAAGAACAAAAACAAAAAGAAGAGCAAGAACAAAAAGAAAAAGAAGAAAAAGAAAAAGAGCAAAATGAAAATAAAAATCAAAAAACAAATAATCGTCATTATGAAGAAAAAGATTTTAGGCATAACCAAAGCTTTAAAGATGACATGGATGAATTCTTAAAAAACTTTGAAGCAAGAACTAGAAAAGATCTAGATGATTTTGAAAAAGATTATGATGATAATAGTTTTAATAGATAATAATAATAAAAAGGGAAATTATATTTCCCTTTTTTATTTATTCTTATTATGATAGTCCATATCTATAACCATACGTCCTTGTATTGTTCCATTTTCCATTTCTTCAAATATTTGCACTGCATCTTCTATAGGTCTTGTTTGGACAACTGGAATTACTATTCCTCTTGCTCCAAAATCAAATGCTTCTTCTAAATCTTTTCTTGTTCCAACAATTGATCCTACTACTTCTATTCCATCTATTACTGTTTTTATAATTGGAATATCCATCATTTCTGAAGGAAGGCCTACTGCTACAACTCTACCACCTGCTCTTACAGAATATACTGCTTGATCAAATGCTATTTTAGCAACTGCTGATACAACAACACCATGTGCACCACCATTTGTTATTTCTAATATTTTTTTAGCTGGATCTTCATGTAATGAATTTATTATATAATCTGCTCCTACTTCTTTTGCAAGATTTAACTTATCATCATTTATATCTACAGCAATAACTTTCATATTTAATGCTTTTTTCGCATATTGTACTGCTAAATTTCCGAAGTCCTCCTGCTCCATATAATACTACCCATTCTCCTGGTCTTACATTACTTACTTTTAGAGCCTTATACATTGTAACACCTGCACATGTTATACTACTTGCAGCTGCAGGATCTAATCCTTCTGGAACTTTTACTGCATAATTAGCTTTTACTATTACATATTCTGCCATACTTCCATCTGTTGTATATCCAGCATTTTTTACTTTTCTACATAATGTTTCTCTACCTGTTGTACAATATTCACACATACCACAAGTTTCAAAAAGCCATGCTATACTTACTCTATCTCCTATTTTTAATGTATTTACATTTTTATGTGTTTCTATTACTTTACCTATTCCTTCATGTCCCAATATTCTTCCTGGAACCTTACCAAAATCTCCATGTGCAACATGTAAGTCTGTGTGACATACTCCACAATATTCTACTTTTACGAGAGCTTCTCCTTCTTCTAATGGTCTTAACTCTTTATCAACAATTTCAACTCCTGTCGATAAATTATTTACTACTACTGCCTTCATAAATACCTCCTTAGTTTTTTTATTATCACAATTATATTATATGTCATCTATTTTAATTTTTCTATTAAACTCTTAATTTTCTAATTGTTTTATATTCCATTCTAAGTTTTGATATTTCTTCTTCTCTCATATTAAATGTATCATATGCTTCTTTTAAATATATAGGTATTTCTTCAAACTTTTCATCTCTTATCAAATATCCTTTTGCATATTCTGTAAAATATTCTTTTTTATCTTGATTTTTAGTATTTTCTGCCTTTTTAAAATATTTTTCTGCATCTGTATATCTTTTTATTTCATTTTTTATATGTTCAATATGTTTTGATTTTACATATATCTCATATTCTGTATCTTCTGCTACTATTTCAATTAATTTTCTAACTATTTGCTTATTATTCTTTCCTACTGATTTTTTAAATAATCCTTTTCCCATTTTCTTACTATTTTTAGTAGGCTTAGTATTTTCTATTAAAATTTTAAGAGTATCTACAACTCCTATATGTGTTTTATATTGTCTTTTAGAAGTTATAGCATCAAATTCATCTGCAACCCTTATTATTTGTCCTTCATACACAATATCATCACCTATAAGTCCGATTAGGATATCCTGTGCCATCTAATGCTTCATGGTGATATAATGGTCCTGCACTATATGGTCTTAATTTTGGTTCATTCATACACATTTCATAACCTATAGTTGTATGTGTTTTCATTATCTCAAACTCTTCTTGTGTAAGTTTTCCTTCTTTTTGTAATACTTTTGGATCTATAAACATTTTACCTATATCATGTATAAATCCACAAATACTAGTATATATAGTAAATCCTTTATCCAACTTTAATTTTTGACATAATCTACAAGTTAAATTCCCTACATGTTCACAATGTTTTCTTGTAAACGGATCTAGTGTATCTAATGAGTTTAATTGATCTCTAAATATTTTATCTAAATCATAAAACTTTATAATATCATTTCTATAAAAATCTACTTCTCCATATTCTTTCATATACTTTTCTCTTTCGTTTTTCTTTAGTATTCTATTTTTTCTTTATAACCATTTCTTTTATCCCTAAATAATTATTTTTATTATTATCTTCATTGTTTGTTCTTTTTTTGTTTTCTTTTATTTCTTTTACTCTTTTTTCAAGTGCTTCTATATTTTTAGTTATTTGTCCTATAACAGTATTTCTTAAATATCTTCCTTCTAATACTCCACCTTTTTGATCTAAATATTTATATACTGTATTATTCATATTCTTATTTTTTATATATAAATTATTTGAATCTTCTGTAGTATCTCCTATTATTTTTAAATATCCTCCAGATGGATTTCCGAAATCTATCTGTATATTCTTCTACTAATATAGCTCCTTTATATGGAACTAAATTTAAATTTATTTCATCTGTATGTCCACTTGTGAATGTACTATTTTGTATTTGTCCATTTTTAAAAATCGGTATTAATTCTCCTAAATCTCCTAAAGACATTTTAAAGTTATTAAATATTTTTGTACTTTCAGCTTTTTTTAATTCATTAACTGCGTTTTTTGAAGTTTCAGGAAAAAGTCTCGCTTCTAATTTTTCTCCATTATCTAGAGTTATTTCTAAATATTCTTCACCTTTTCTTATATCTCTAAATTGATATGAACCACCGTTTTGTATAATCAATATCTGACAAACTCTTAATTGTAGTATCTTTTATATTACCATTTGTTATAACCACACTTTCATCTCTATTTTCTTGTGCTTCTTTATCTGATGAAATTGTTGATTCATTAACACTTCTTCTTTTTATTTCTTCAATATTTTTTTTGTTATTTATAATATTTTGATAATATATAATCCCAAAAATAATTGATACTATTAATAATATTGTTGCTATTATTATACCAATTATTAATATTTTTCTTTCTTTTTTTTCCATACTAACTCCACATATTATTTTATTATCATTCTTATTGGTAATGTTAGAAATATATCAAACATCTTCATTGGAAGTTCAAAAATAGTATCTATTGTACTTTTTAATATCATTTCCCTTACTATAGGTATATTATATATTATTAATAATATTAATATAATTACAGTTACCCAAAAATATGTTTTTATTCTTTCTTTTAAAGGTCTTTTAGTTACAACCCTATATCCCATTCTTCTTAACTGATTATAATAATCTTCATACATTTGATTTACTATATTTTGCTTATGTTGTTGTATCTCTTCTTCTGCTCTTAATATTTGTTCTTCTAGTATTGCATTATTGTCTAAACTTCCATGTACATTTTGAAAATTTTCATCATTTACTTTACTATTGTTATTTACTTTATTATTAACATTATTCCTTCCATAATTCCTATCAACACTATAACTTGTTTTCTGATTAAAACTATTTGTATTCGTTTCTTTTTTTCTATTTTGGATTTCCTTTTCACGTCTTTCCTTTTCTTCTAAAAGTGCAATATTATTATCATATTTTTCTCTTTTAATATCATCTGAAAGAGTTTCATATGCTTCATTAATTTTAACCATTTTTTCTTTTGCTTCTTCTTTTTTTGTTTCATCTTGTTCTAAGTCTGGATGATATTTTCTTACAAGTACTTTATATGCTTTAGTTATTACCTCTTTTGAAGCAGTCCTACTAACTTCTAATATCTCATAATATGTTACCATAGTTTATTACCAATTCTTTCTATTTTTCTATTTCAATACGTATCTTATATTCTGCTAATGTATTTGCCTTATTTTTACTTTCTTTATTTTCTTGTCCAGAATTTGTATCTACTATTTCATTATAATCTTTTATTACTCTTACAGAATCAAAATTAATTCCAGTAGCATCTTTGTCTGCAAAATATAGTCTAGGAAAACTTAATAATACTACTTTTGTTTCTAAAGGTTTTAAAACAATATTTCCTGTATCTATTATTTTTCTAAGACTTGATCCGAACTTCAAGATTTGCTCCCATTGCCGTTTGATCTGATTTATCTTTTATTACAAGATAATTATTTGTCCTATTTGTTATCTCAACAAGAAAATCTTCATGTTCTATCCACGTATTTCTTCCTTTTATATTTACTTTCATATTATTATCTTCATAAAATCCGTGCACTATCAAATTTTCCGATATATCCTCTTATATTTAATCCTATTTTTCCATCTTTATTTTTTATAACCATCTTCGTATCAGTAAATGAAAAAATATCGTTTGTAAGACCTGTTTCTAATATATTATCAAAAACTTTTACTTGGTATATATAATCATTTCCTGTTTTTGCATATGGTTGTATATCATATTTTTTTCCTTTATATACTTCTATTATATATCCGAATTGCTTCTTTTTTATTTAAAAATGCATATTGCTTTGCTTCATCTGTAAGCATATTTGCTGCTAAATCAATTTTATCTTGATTTACATATTCTAAAAATTGATTTATTTGCTTTAATCCCTCTTCTTGTACTTTTTTAGGAAACCTTTCTTCTGAAATTACAGGTGTTTCAATATCTTTTGATACTATAGGTCTAATTGGAACACTAAAACTTACTATCATACTATATATACTTGTAAAAAATAATATAAGTACTAATATAATAATTATTTTAAAAGTATTTTCTCTTATATATTTTGCAAACTTTAATCTAATATTTGTAAATAACCTTATAAACATTTTTCCTCCTAACCTATCTAATTATTTTTACTAAATGAAAATACATAATCATCAAAGTCATATTCTCTAAATACAAAATACAATCCTTGCTTATTCTTATTTTCTTCTTTTGAATCATCTGCAATAATATCTACCTCTACAACATAATATTCACCCAATGCTTCAAAATTAACATTTTTTATACTAAATGTTGTTGGAAAATATTCTTTAAAATATTTTTCAAACTCTTCTATATTTTTAAAATATTTTTCCTTATATTCTGGTGCCAATCTTTTATATACTTCTGTATATCTCTTTGAATTTAGTTTTCTTACAATATCACCTAGATATATATTCATTCTTTTAAATTCACTTTTTCCTTTTAATCTTTCAACTAATTTTTGATCTTTTTCAAATCCTGTTACATATTGTACTTTAGGCTCTTCTTTTTTCTCAAATATCCTAACTATCATTGTTATTATAGTTGCTAATGTTATAATAATCAGAATAATCATTATTATTATTAATATACCAATTTTTCTATTTTCATTTTTACTATTCTTATTTAAATTATTTTTTACCATACTTACTTATCATTTCCATTATAGTATTTAAACTCTATGGATTTCCTCCATTTCCATTATTACTATTATTTCCAGAATTTGGTCTATAAACATTTAATGCTAATTTTTCATAATCTGCTTTATTAATAGTATTTAACTGATCATTTTCTATTCTTTGACTCAGTTTATCTAATTCCGCATATTCTTTTGGATCTATATATTTATTTAATTTTTTATTTTCAACTTTAACTTTAAAGTCATTTATCTTCTTCATCTGTTTTTCATATATTTGTATTACTTCTTGTTCTGTTTTTCCTTGTCTTCTAAGCATTTCGATTTCATCTTTAATATCTTTTGATGATTTCATATATTCTTTCATTTCTTTAATTACTTCATCTGTTTCCTGTTTAAATGCTCTCATTTCTTCTCTTGTTTTACTAATTACCTGTTGTCCTGGTTTACCTGTCCTCATTGTTGCATCATTAAGCATCATTGCTTCAACATCTCTGAAATCACCATTTATTGGCATATTTGTTACACTAAATTCTTCTATTTGATCTGCAATATTTTTCTCTTGTTGTGCTTCAACAAGTTTTCTCTCAGCTCCATCTAAATTTGTATAATCTATTTTATTATTATTTATATCATTTAATTTTTGCATTGTCATTATTTCTGCTTCCATTTTAGTTTTGCCTTCAAAATTCATTAAATATTGCTTATATTGTTCTATTGCATTTGCATAACTTTTTGTTAATTCACCTGTATTAAGTTTATTTTTTATATTATTTAATAGATCTTGTATATTTTGTTTTCCTTCTACTGTTGTTGCATCAAAATTCTTACCTGTAGTCTTTTCAAGATTTTCAAATTGATTTTCTACTTTTGTTTGTGTATCTTTTGCATTTTTAATATAGTTCATATGTAAATTCAAATTATTATTTAACTTCTTATATTGTGGAAGAATACCTTTTTCCATTATTTTATGACCTATAATTCCACCTGCAATCATTTCATCTACTGGGTTATTATCTGCTACTGCAAATCCTATTGCTGCTCCATATAAAGATGGTGCAACATGTTTATTAGTAAATTTAAATGCTCCCCCTATAAATTTACCTGTTCTACTATTTGATACTCCTTTTATAATCTTATTATTTCCAATTTTTTCTTTTGTCCTTCTCATTGTATCAAAGAAATTATGTTTAGCAAGTTTAACTGCTGGTGATTGAACATTTGAATTTCCACCTCCGCTAGATGTAGGTCCTCCTCCTGATGTTGAATTCGGTGTTTGTCCGTCCGTGATACTTGTGGATTATTTTTTGTAAATGTATCTGATTTCATATATATAGGCTTTTCATTTGCTTCATCTCCACTTTTCTTATTTGATTTCCATTTTTCAATTCTCTTGAATGTTTGATCATATAATACCATTTTAGCAAATCCTGTTCCTTTTGATAAACTTACATCTTTATCAAATTGGAACATTTCTTTTAATATTCCTTCAGCTTCACTAAAGAATTTAAAAAATGCAATTATAAGTATCATAAATGCAAAATTAAGTCCTCCTGTCTTTTCTGCCATTTTAAATACTGTTCCTGCAAATATTGTATATAGTAGTAAATGAAATGGTTGTACAAAAACAAGTCCCATAAATTTTTTAAGCCATTTGCTCATACTTTGTGCTTTTCCGATCTCCTGCAATATCAAGTGCATATGATACAGATATTATAGGTGCTATTAATATATAAAATCCTATTGTTATAAGTCTTTTAACATATACTGCTAAGAATGATAAAGTTTGTACCAATAATAATAATAATATAACAGTTGATACTATCATTCTAACAAAATTTGGCATAAGCATTCCAAAAACAAGTTGTTGTACTTGATTTTCTAATATACCACTTTCATTTATCATACTTTGTGTAATTATTGACACAAATGCTGAATTCAATGATATTACTGTAAATATTATAAATGACATAAGGAATAATATCATTACACTTTTCACCCAATTAAATAACATGTTTTTTGTATCTGCTATATCTTTTGCTACAGACAATAGTATTGCTCTTACTGATAAATATAATAATATTAAAAATAACATTGCTATAGATATTAAAAATACTACTCTATACCATGAAGCTATAGAATTTACAAATCCTGCTAATTTTGTTTTTTCTGCAACATTACCATTTATAAATATTTCTATATTAGTAATTGGAACCTTATTCATAAATATTTTATCTGGTGTAAGCATCCAGCCTGATTTAGCTTCTCCTGCTCCACCTTCTTTATTTGAATCTTGTAATAATATTGTAAGAAATGACATTATACTTGTAAGTACTATTGCTGCAACTAAATTTGGAATAAAAAGTAATATTCCCATTATACCATTTAAAAGATGTCCTATACCTGATATTGGATCTTGTAAGAAGTCTGTCATAGGATTTGCTTGATCAATATTAAAACTCTTATTTATTGCTTCTTGTCTTTCTTTTTCTTCTTTTTCCTTTTCTTCTTTAGTTTGTGTATCTTTTTTTTCTTCATTTTTTTTATTTTTTTCATTATTATTATTGTTGTTATTTGTAGTAGAAGAAAAATATGATATTTTTTCTACTGTTATAATTTCTTTTTTTATACTTAAAGATTTTTCATTTATGCTTGATATTAATGAAACTGTTATATATATATATATCATTAATATTATCCATATATATTTTTGAACTTTTTCTACCATAATCTTATTTTTTCTCATATTCTTCCTCCTCTCTACCCTTGTCCGAAGCTCCTTTAAAACATCTTTAACAATTTTATTAAAGTTTATAGCTTCTTCATTATCATTATCATCTTCTGGATCTAATTTATTTGCATCAATCATTATATCCTTATATCTCATTACTTTTTCTATTTTTGGTAATTTATCTACAACATCTGCATACCTTCCTATTTTCTCTTCCTTTCTTTCTGGAACAATATTATCATTAATTCTTTTTGTCATCTCTTCAAATGAATCCATCATATTTAATAATTGTTTTTCTTTATATTTTATAATAAATTCTTTTGCTTTTTCATTCATATCTTTAGTAATTACACTCCTTTTTGTCTTAAGCTCTTCTTCCATTCTTGTAATTACCTCTTCTGCCATAACAGATACATTTCCATATTGTTCTTTAAGATACTCTTTTAATTCTGCTCTTGCTTTTTCAAATTCGTTATCTATCTGTTTTTGATTGTTCTTTAAATATTCATAATATGCTTTTTGATTTTGTTTTCCTTCTTCTGTCTGAGATGAAAGTTTAGTTCCTGTTAATTTTTCCATATCATCTAATACTTGTGCATTCTGTGCTGCAAACTTATCAACAGTTTCATCATATTCTTTCTTTATTTTTTCTTTTCCTTTTTTTGTTTGTTGTTGTCCTACACTTGGAATTATTTGTCCTTGTTTCTTAGCTTTATTTCTTGCTTCTACTGAATCATAAACATCTCCTGCAAGCCCTGAAACATCTTTTACTGTCTCTCCAAGCTCAAGTAAACCAACATTTCTAATTCCTGATGTAAGTGCCGCACCAACAAATCCTGCTGTTGCTTTAACTGTACCTCTTGCAAAAGATTTAAATATTCTTTTTCCAATTTCTTTTCTCTTCTTTTTCTTATCTTCTTTCTTCTTTTCCTTTTGTCCTCTATTTGAGATATCTCTCTCTCTTTTAGCATCTTCTGCAGTAGGCTCTTTATCTTTATTAATCTTTTCAGCTTGCTTTTTAAAATCTACTTCTTTTTGTTTTTCCTTCTCTGTTTTTTTAGTTCCATCTGAATTATATTCATCTTTCTCATCTTGACTATTCATATTTGATTTAGGACCAACTCCAGGTGTTTGATTCTCAGTTGACTTATTTTCATTTTTTCCGAGGTTTATTCATAGAATTGTTTATTTGATCATTAGCAAGTTTAGTATCTTTATATTTACTTACAGTTTTTATCCCTTTACTTACTTCTTTCTGTAACTTATTTAATACAACCATTGTGGCTCCTGCAGTACCTGATGTACTTTCTGCTTGTATTCCAAATATTTTTTGTAAAAGTGTTTCTGCTTTAAAGAAAAATAACATACCAAATACTGTAAGAATTCCCATTTCTAGATAGTTACCAACTTCTGTAGGCCTTATTATCCAATCAGTATTTGCTGTTCCTGTTATAAGTGGTAATATTAAAGCTACATATATAAAAACATGAAATAATTGAACAAATACAGTATTCAAAAACTTTTTAGTCCAGAACTCTAAAGTTTGTGATTTCTTGTCATCCATTACATCAAGTGCATATGTTGCTGTTATTATCGGAGCTACCATCATTAGGAAAGCGATTATTATGAATCTTTTAACATAATAAAAATAGAAAAATACTGTTTGTGCTAAAATAGCAATATATACAAATGTTGATACAATCCCTCCGAAATCCAAAATTCATAATTGCATTTTTTAGAATTTCCATTGTTATTCCTTGTGATAATGGATGTTGTCCTGCAGTTAATCCTGCTCTTATTGCACCTACAAGTGCATTATTTATTGTTATCATTAAAAACATAAAAAAGATAACTCCAAACATTATGGCAATTCCTTTTGCCCAGTTTATTAAAATAATTTTAGCACTCGCTTTATCATCTGCTATGCTTCTAGTCATATATTTTATAATTGTAAATAATAATATCATAAGTTGAAGTACTATTGCTATATACATTATAACTTTAACTGATGCTGCAACCATAACCATAAAAGATGTATATTCTCCTGCATTTGCTGGATTAAAATCAAGATTTATAAGTGGTAAATCATTAAAAAGTATACTATCTAATGTGAGCATTCCTTTTCCACTTACTGTAAATCCTATTATCCAACTAATTGATGTAAGTACAACAATTAATACTATCTTTATAACTGTTAAAAATATAGTTGGAATAACACCTACAATTCCTTCTAATTTATTTATTACTTGTAAAGAATCATTATTTGTTGATCCATTAGTTGTTTGTTCTACTGATGCAAAAGAACTATTATATATATTTAATAGTATAAAAGCTAATATAGTAATACATATAGCTATACTAATCTTTATTATTTTTTTCTTGTTAATATTCAGTTTAATTATATTCATATATTAGCCCTTTCCTATTTTATTTATATTTCTTACGGATTATTATTTCCTCCATTAGAATTATTGTTTTTAGTATTCCAACTATTTGCTGTGTTTGCTGCTTCTCTTGCCATTCTTGTACGTATTTTTTCAATTTTAGCTTTCTTTTCTTCTGCACTCCTAAACAATTTAAATACTTTATTTTTTGGTTTTTTATTTTCTTTTAATTTTTCTTCTTTTTTCTTATTAAAGAAATGTTCTGCAAGTTCACTTTGTGAAATTCCTTTTTTACCTAAATTTGCATTTGCAGTATTGTATAATTTCATATTTTGAAGTATTCTGTCTTGCTCAATATATGATTTCACTCTATTTTTCTTTAATGTCTTCAATTCTGAAATTGTTAAATCTTGTAAATCTTTATCTCTAAGTTCATTTACTTTTTCTTTTTCTTCTTTAGTTGCAGTATTAGCTTCATATTTAAATCCACCTTCAAGTTGTTCTTTTCTACTTTCAAGTTCAACCTCATACATATCTTTAATTTGTTTCTTAGCTAAAGCTTGAACTTCTTCTAATTGTTCCTTACTTAGTCCTGTTATATTATTTCCTTTTATTAGATTATCTGTTTCTTCTTTTATTTTTTCATCACTAAGTTCTTTAGAATCTTCTAACCTATTTATTATAGCATCTGCCATTAGTTTATTTATAGCTTTTTTTATTTTCATTTCTTCTGCTGTTTCCTCAAGAGTTTTATTAGTTTTTTGACTACTATCTTTCATAAATTTATTATAATCATCTACACTAACTATAAGTTTTTGATTATCAACTTTACTATCTATTTCTTGTGTCATTTTATTTATAATTTCTCTCATTTCTTCAACTCTATGAGTTTCTAAAAATGTTTTATCAACATTCATTCCGAAGTGCTTTCATTTCTCTTTCAAGGTTTTCTTGTGTTTCAATTTGCATCATTGTAAGTGCTATATTTTCATTTTCTGCCATTGCTTGATTCATTCTTCTTCTATTATTATATATATTTATATTAGCTTTACTTTGATATCTTCTAGTATTATTTCTAACACTACCGCTAGTTAATGGCATATAATTTTTACTAAGCTTAAATTTAATATTTCCCATATCTACTCTTTGGTCCATCATATTTAAGATTATCTCATTTGTTTCTATTACAGTATCAACATATATTTCTGTATTTGCACCAAAGAACTTAAATTTACCTCCTGGTGATATTGGTTTAAAGTTTTCTCTAAAAAACTTTCTAATTTCTCCTTTTGGTGTTAATATCTCTGCATTTTTATATTTTGCAGGATCTTTTTTTATTAATATTTTCCTATAATCTTCTATTGCTTTTTTATATGCATCATCTATCTCAAACTTACCATGATCTTCTCCTTTATCATCTTTATAATCGAAGAAATATAATAATCTTAACATTTCTCTATATTCTGACGTATCACCATCTGCCGCCTCTGCTAATGCTATTGGTGATGCAAGTATTGCTACAATCCATCCAAAAGTCTTAATGAAACTATGTTTTGTTATTCTTAATAAAGCCATTATTTCACCTTCACCAAGTCCGAAGTGCATTTCTTATGTTAGCCATTCCTCTTGATCTAATTGTACTTCCGCCAATCATCTTTCCGAGAATCTTTATCATAAAATAGTTTTCTTGATAGTGCTCTTTTCCTTCCTTTACTGTCTGTATATATCTCTAACCAAGGAAGTTTTTTCTTTTTAACTTTTCCATATGTTTTTTTAGCATTTTCTAATTCTTTTTCTCTTCTAATTCTATTTATTCTTTCTGTATTAGTCTCAAAATTATTTATAGCTTCTTTTGTCTTTTGAGATTCCCCAAACTTACCTGTTTGTGAATTTGCACTTCCATCTAAATTTAGAGATTGTTTCTGTTCTTCTCCTTCATCACTTTCATCTTTATCTTTATTCTTACCAAATTTTTCCATTGTCCTTTGATATAAATTATATGCTTTTATAATTCCTTCTTCTCCAGAATCTAATATATTATCTTTAAATTTTTGTAGTTTTTCATTATTAAATATTTTTTTAACTCTTTTCTTTCCTCTATTAAATTCTTTCTTAGCAATATATGGATTCATTAAATCTAGAGGGCTTACATTTGAAAGCTTATCTCCTGATATTCCTCCTGAAAGTCCGAACTGCAGATGTCATTTTTTTTGGTAAACTTACAATTTGTGCAATTATGAATAACATAAATATAGAACTTATAACACCTTCTCCTATCATATTCATTGATATTGTAAGAAGTATTGAATATGCTATTACATGAAGTGATTGTAAAAATACTATATACATTATTTCTTTAAACCAATTTTGATATATTGTACTTTTACCTGTTACAATTTTTTGGAATGCTGCAAACACTGGTGCTATTACACATGCCACAACAAGCATAAAGAATAATATTAATCTTCTTACATAAATTATTAAAAACTTAACTGTATACCAAACAAGTACAATATATAATGCTGCTGCCGGTATTCCTATCATTGAATTATATGTATATGCTCTAGTTCTAGCTGTTTCATATAGTGAAAATGATGGTACATTAGGATTTGTCTTTGCCCCTTCTTCTACCATTTTAACTACTGTATCAACAATATAACCATTAAATTTTACTATTGCTACAATTATAAATATTGCTAAAAATAATTTAACTATTGCAAGTATCCATTCTATTAAGGCTTCTTTTGCTGTTGCTTTCTTTTCTCCAATAGATCCAAACATTGCTTGAATTGCAGACACAAGTCCCAATATTAAAGTTATTGCTAAACATATAAGTATAAGCATATAATATGCAGATGCTGCTGCTGCTCTTATAAGACCTATAGGTGTTTTTTTATAATCTTCTTCTGTAATATCTTTTTCTTCATACTTTTTAGCAATTTCTGAATCTCCACCTTTTTTTGCAAGTTCATTTATTTTTTTAATATCTCCACCTGCTGCAGTCTTTCCCTTCATTCTAGCTATAGCTTCACTAGGAGAAACAAATATATCTACATTTAAAAATTCTATTCTATTTTCTATAATATTCTCAAGTGTTACTGCTCTTCTTTCATCTATTTGTTGCCCTGAATTAACCCTATTTACTATATAACCTTTTTGCCCTACAATACCTTCTAAACTATATGTAAGTATTACTTCTACAAGTGTTGCAAGACCAACAAATGCTAAACGTATTATATATATAAAGAAGTTCAATAAAAATGCATTAACTTCAAATATGAAATTAATTATTCTTCCTAAAAAAGAACTTTGTGCTTGTAATTTTGCTTGTCCCTTAGCTAATCCCTTATAAAAGAATTTATCCATTTCTTCCACCGGAGTCCTATATTTTGAAAGATCTTCTGTTTGAACTATTGTTGTCCCATCTGCTATTCTAACAACTTTTGTTACACCTTTAAAATTATATTTAGCTACTTTAACAACATCTCCTGTATGTGGAGCATGTAATAATTGTCCATCTCCTGCATAAAAACCAACATGTTTTCTACTATTTGTCATGAAAACAACATCACCCACTTGCCATTCAGACATATTATCTTTATTGATCTCTTGAACATTAAGTCCTGCATTCTTAAAATCTTCTGCTAATGATTCTGTTGATCCATCCACTTTATATCCAAGCTGACTTATAGTCCACGATACAAAACTACTACAATCAAATGTATTTTGATTAGGGTTACTTGCACTACCATGTCCTGCACCAAAAACATATTTACAACCCAACTTTTCTTTTCCCTTATTTATAATCTCTTCTCCAGAGAAAGCAAATGTATAATATTTAAAATTAGAAAGTATGATTAATACTAAAACTATTATAACTATGATATTTTTTATTATTTTTTTCATTTTTACTATATTAGTCTCCTTTCTTAAATTTTAATATACATTTCTTAAATAATTTTCTTCACCATTTAATTTATATTTCATTATACCATTTTCAATGCTTTCTATAATCCCACTTCCTTTGAAGCTTATTATTTTTTCTAGCTTTCTACTATATGGTTCTAATCTAAATATACCTGAATTATTTAAAGTATAATATATATAATTATTCGTTACATATATACTATCTGCTGTACCTGCAGCATTTAAATTATATCTTTCTATTTTAGGATCATCAAAACATACTACACATCTATTAAAAACTTGTCCATCTGAATCTCTTGCATCTGTATTATCTCCTAAAACTGCAACATTAAATTTATTTTCTATATCTGTTACATATGCTTCTCCTATAACCTTTTCTCTTTCAATTCTATATTTCATCTGTTTTTCTACAAGATCTTCTGATTTAAATATTACTCCTAATTCTATTTCAGGTTTAATAACTTCATAATTATTATTTTTATTTATATCTAATCCCAAATATTTATTTTTTAACATTTCATAATATTTTGAATTTTCATATATATTTATACCATTATTCATTTTATCAGTATTTGTTGCATATATTTCAATACCTAATGTTGAATATACTAAGTGTACTTTTCTTGAGTTATATTCAAATTTATCATATTCTTTATATGTTTCTGTCATAGAATTTACAAATGATTTTATATCTCTATCTTTAAGATATTTATCAACATATTCCATAAATTTTGAAATTTGTGCATCTCTTTTAAAATAAACATATCCAATATGATTCTTCATATCAAGTAATAAATATATCCTATCATCTTCTAATATAATACTATCTTTCGAATTTATATATTTTCTCGATTCTTCACCTAATTTTGATATTACTGTTTGCATATCATCAGTAATTTTTATATCATTTACAATTGGTTTATCATATGTAGAATTTAAAAACATATACATTACTTTTCCGAAAACTTTCTTTAACTCTAAATTTTCCATTATTAAATGATTTTTCTTCATCCATAATTGCTGTTAAATTTCCTAATGATTCAGCATTTATATCTAGATTTTGAATCACTTTATTTATTTCTGGAGAATCTATATTTACATTCTTTTTAAATCTCTCAACTTTTTCTTTAATATTATTTGAATCTTTACCTTTTTGTTCCTCTGTCTTCTTATATCTAGGTATTTGTGTATCTTCTTTTTTATTAAAAAATGTAAAAAGAAGTACTATAATACCTATAAAACAAATTAATGATATTATAATAATTATTATTGGTATATTCTTTGAATTAAATATTTTATTTTTTCCCAAAAATCTTCCTCCTACATTCTTTATTTTATAATTTTCATTTAAATTTTGATTTATTAATATTTATTATATTTTTTATTTCTACATTAACTAATTTTATTTCATCTTCAAATCTAGTTTTGCATCTGACGATCTAATTGTAGTAAGTTTTCTTAAGTTTAGCATTCCTTTTATTGTTTTTTCAGCTCTTGAAAATTGTGTTATAACAAAAAGTGCTAAAAGTGGACTTACTGCTACAATAGGTGATAATGCATACATATAAACTAAATATAAAAGTGGATATATTAGTCCAACAAGGACAGAATCATTAAACTCTTTAAAAAAGTTTGTAAGTACTTGGCTTTTACCATCTCCTATTTTATCTATTGCATATGTAACCGATATAACTGGTGATACAACAACTAAAAATCCAATAGTAAGAAGCCTATTTATAAATATCATAAAGAATTTAATATGATATGCTGCCATAAATAAAAATGATATAAACGTTATAGTGTAACCATATCCACTTGTAATTTTATCACCTAATAACTGTTTATATATTAATATTTCTACACTCTGTGATCCGCTTTCAAGCATTTTATATCTAACTGCATTAAATATACCAAGTACTATATCATGGAATGCTAGTATTACAGCAAGTAACAATGTAATAAGCATTGCTATTAAAAGTCCTTTTACAGTATCTGTTAAAAAATTCTTTAACATTGCTATTGCATCTGCTCTTGGATTTGAGCTTGCAGAATTAATCATAAGCATTATAGCTCCAAGTATAAATAATAATAATGATATACCAACTGCAAATCCCTTTGTTGCATTTGTCCATACTGCAACTCCTTTTTTTAAATTCAAATTTGCATTATTCCCTCTTGAATTATTTTCCTTATTATTATCTAAATTGAATATATTAACATCTAATGCTTTTATATCTCCAAAAAACAATTTATCAAGTGTAAACATATATTTAGCAATAAAATTTTGAAAAACTGTATCATCTTCTATTTTTTCTCCACTTTTTTCCTCTTTTTCTTTTCTTTTTGATTCACCTTTTTCATATGCTTCTATATATTTAGGATTTATATTAAGTGCTGCTATTACAGATACTATTACTGCTCCATAAATTATCGGTAAACAAGCTACCCCAAGTAAAACTACTAATAAAACATTTAAACTACCTGTTGACAAATCTTGTCCAAAACCTCTATTTTTAGATCCCTGTTTAAGTTCTGCATCTGCATTTTTTGTTTGATCCTGTATTTCTGATTTTCCAATATTAGGTCTATCAACTTTATTATTCATTGGATTTTTTTCAGGAGCTAAATCTCCAATTTCTTCCTTTTTCTCTTTATTTATATTTTTATTAGTCGTTTGTGAAGATGTATTAGTTGTTGTATTATTTGTAGCATATGATATATTTCCAATTATATGTGTTAAGAAGGTTACTATTATCATAAGTATAATAACCATCTTATAACCTATTTTTTTAATATCTTTCAATAATAACCTCCCTTTCTTTTTTAATTATTCTTCTTCTTTTTCTTTGTTTTTAGCTTTTTCTCTTTCAACCTTTGTATTAATATTTGTATCTACAAAGTCAAATTCCATTTGTGTAGGTTCTATAGAAAGTATTGTTGTATCTTCACCTATTTTTAAAAGTCCTTTACCTACAGTACAAGTAGCTAAAAACGAAGCTTCTCCTTCACTTAACTTAAAGGTTTCTCTTATATAATCTATTTCTGCATTATCTTGTGCTAAAAATAACTTTGTGTCTGAAGATGTTAAAACTGCTTGAACTGCAGACATTTCATAAAAGTCTTGGAATCTTTGTGATACTAATGCAAGTGAAACATTTCTTTTTCTTGCACGTCTTGCCATTGTATTTAAAAAATCTACCGCTTCTGGGAATGGTAATAACATCCATGCTTCATCAACTATAACTCTCTTCTTATTAGCTTTTTTCTTATCTTCACTATTTTTCTTAACATATTTTTCCCAAACCCATGAAAGTAAAATTTGTTGTGCAAGTGGTCTTGCAAATCTTTCTTCTAATTGTGATATATCAAGATTTATAAAAGGTATATGATCTGCTAAATCAAATGTTGATTGTCCATCAAAATATGCAAGCTGTCCACCATATTCTCTTATATATTGTTTCATAACTTTAAGTAAATAACTAAAATGGAATCTATAATCATCATTTGTAGATTCTTCTGCCGTTTTTTGAAGCCTTCTATACCAACTTCCAAGTGTTGGCATTTTTTTCTTTTTACTTCCAAGAAAATTATTTGCTATACTTTTATCATTTGTATTTTCATAAAGACTAGATGGATTTGAATTTATTCCAAGAGCTCTATATTCTTCTGATGCAACTTCAGATATTATTTGTTTTGTTATTTCATTTACTTCTTTACTTTTTGTACTACCTTTTGCCATTGTAAGTATTGCTTGTGTAACATCTTCTACTTTGCTTTCAACATTTAATACTCTTTTTTCCTTTTGTGTAATTTCATCAAGTATAATTTCTGTTTCTAAATCAAATATATTTATAACTGTTTTTGATGTAGGTGAAATAACAATACTTATTCCACCTAAAGATTCTGCAACAACACCATATTCCCCTTCAACATCTAATGCTAATGTTTCAATTCCTTGAAGTACATATGATCTTGCAGTTATAACCTTTATTGTAACCCCTTTACCTGCTCCTGACTTTCCAAATATAACCATATTATAATTTGTAAGTTGTCTACTAAAATTATCATAAATAATAGGAAGTCCTGTTTGAAGATTAAAACCTAAAGGTATTCCTGTATTGTGTCCAACCATTGAATTAAAGAATGGAAATACAGTACCCATACTATTTCTATCAAAAGTATGATATGTTGTCATTTTATTTTCATTATATGGCATATTTGATATAAAAGCTTCATCTTGTAATGCCCATGCTGGTTTTAATGTAAGAAGAGTTTTACCCATTACAGATGATAATTTTTCTGTAGAAGTATCTAAATCTTCCTTACTATATGAAAATAATGTTGTTATTATAGATGCTGAAAAAACACTATTATAACCTGCTTCTATTTGATCTCTTAATTGTTCAAGTTCTGCCTTCTTATTTGAAAGTGTTCTTGCACGGTTAACATCTCCTCTATCTTCTGCAACAATTATTTCTGATACTATTTCTGTTATTTCCTTATTCAAATCTGTTTGTGATTTTCCGAGGTGCTATAGGTCTTATAAATACTGATGTATTAGCATCACCATATATATACATTTCTCTTAGTAATTCTGGAAAAACTGCAGTTCTAGGAAGTGTAGATACTATCATTGTTCTTGCATATCTAGTTGTATTTGATACGATTTCTAAATGATTTGTATATGATGCATCTATTCCGTCCGAGGTGAAATTAAATCTTTCAAGTCTTTAACATTCTTCCTTAATATTCCTTTATCTTCAGCCTTTTTAATTTTCTCAGTACTCTGTTTTTTATTAAAAATTAACATTTTTTTACTTCCTTCTTAATCTCTTAATTTATTATTATATAATCCTAATACTACTTTTTACTTTTTTTCTATTTTCCCGTCTTTGTCTAATTTTGTTTCATCAATTATATCTTGTGCACTTTCATATAAATCTTCATCAAAAGATGACTTATATTGTTCTAATGTAAATTTTGCTTTTTCTTTTATCTTCTCTATCTTATTTTTTTCAAGTTCTTCTATTTCTCTTTTTCTCTTCTTATCTGCTTGAGTTATACTTTGTGTTGCAAGTTCTATACCTTGAATATTTATTTCTTCTTGTAACATTCTCTTTCTCTTATTAAGTACATCTTGTGAAGTAGTATATAATTTGTCTGCTTCATTTTCCAAATAATTTTTCAAGTTAATATTTTCAAGTTCATCTCTATTAAATGCATTAAATAACAATTCTACTAATTCTTGTGAATCTAACACTCTTGATGTTACAGATGAACCTCTAAGCGCATTTGATATATTATTACATCTTGTAAATAACTCTGAGAAAATTATTGATTCTTTTTCTTCTTGTGTATACTTTTCTGCTCTTTGCCCTAATTCTTCCATATAATATGATACTACTATAAACGTTTTTTGCTCTAGAACATTCCTATTTCTATTTAACTTTTCTGTATACATTAATGAATCTTGTGCATATTCCCATAATCTTTTCTTATTATTGTATAAATACTCAAACTTTCTATAATTTTCTTGTTGCCCTGTTGCTAAAGCCTTTTTCATTTTATCAGCTAATTCTTCTATTTCACTTTTAAACCCTTGTGCTCTATCTCTATAATCTTTTATAATATCTGTAAAATTCAAACTTCTTGTTTGAACATATAATTGAACAGGCATTTTCAATGTATTTAAAAACTGTAAAAAACCTTCTTCTATTGCAAGTTTTTCTCTTTCAGATCTAAGGTCAAAGTTAACACCATTACATAAAAGAACCATTACAAATTCTTTTCTATCTTTTCTAATAATCATTCCATTATCTACAGAATCAAATCCTAAAAAATCATGTATTCTTTCTCTTTTAAGTACACCATGAAATCTACCAAAATCATCTTTTTTACTCTTATTACTTCCTTCAATAACTTCATCAATTGTAGCTTCTTCTTCTACTTTTTTCTTAGTTAACAACATTCTTATTACAAATACTGCAATCTCAATAAATACTGCAAGTACTAATACAAGAATTAGTATTAGTATAATTTCGTCCAATGTTTATTCCTCCTCAATATATGTCTTTAATGACCTTCTTCCTCTGAATATATAATATCTAAACACAAGATTGTACAGATACTCTCCTTGTACCTCTTTTGTTATAGGTATTCCTGGTATATACATAACTGGAAATGTTCCGATAGTAAATCCTATAAGTCCAAATATACCTGCTAGTATAAAAAGTCCCATTTGAAAATTAAGCATAAGTGGTATGATCCCTAATACTACTCCAATCATTATTCCTATAACAGTTGTGACAAGCGATCTTAATGAAAATATAACAAAAAGTCTTGTTTCATTTTGCTTTTTTCTTGGTATTTCATGTTTTCTCATTATAACCTTCTTTCGTAAAACTTATTATTAAAATTTTGAAACCATATCTGATATAGTTTTTACTATAAAACTCCAAATAGGATAAGCCGATACAAATATTAGTGTCGCAAAAACAAAACCAAAAAATTGTTTTTTAACTTTTGCTATATCTTGTCCGCTTCCGAGATGCTGTTATAAATTTTATACCAAATACAATAGCAACTCCGACACAAACTACCATTCCGACACTTATAATTACATCACCTATTGGTTTTAATTGTTCTGCAAATCTATCTCCCATTGCCTTTGCATCAATACCTCCATCTGTTTTTTTACCTGCTTCATTAAATTTTTTTACAGAATCAAATACATTTTGCAAACTAAAATTAGAGTTTGTTGATGTTGATGACCCGCTTCCGAGAATTCGAAGTATTTGCATATACTACATTTCCCATAATCCAAATCATAAATATAATATTAATGACTATTACAAGTATTTTTAGTGTTTTTTTATCTTGTATTTTTTTCATTTTTTATTCCTTTTTCTTTAAATAATATTCTATTATATTATATTAAACCTATTTCATTTTATCAACGTAATCACTCATTTTATAACATAATAGAAGCTTTTTTCACCATTTTGTAATATTAAATCTTTTTAAACATTTTTATTACATATTTATACTTAAATTTGACATATTTAACATAAAAATATATTATATATATATGTAGTTTTAAACTACACAACGTTGTGTATACTAATTTTTAGTAGCATTAAATTTTCAAGGGAGGAAAATATGAAAAAAAATATAATTAAAATAGGTATTTCTGTACTTATTGTTTTAGCAGTAGTTGCGAACTTTGCTTTAGCAAATTCAAGTATAAAAATCCCTTCTATTAAACAAGTTCAAGGTGGTAAAGCTGAAAGCTTAGTTGGACAAATATTAGGTATTTTACAATTCGTAGCTGTTGCAATAGCATTAGCTATGTTATTAGTAATAGGTATTAAATATATTACAGCTTCACCAGATGGAAAAGCTGATATTAAAAGTACTGCTATAGCATATTTAATTGGTGCTGTTTGTATATTTGCAGCTGTTGGTATACTTAATGGTATTAAAGATATTGTTGAAAAACTTAACTCAGGAAACTAATATTTTTAAAAAACGTTTAAGAGAAAATAGCAACTAAAAACAAAACTATAAAAAGAGGTCTAAAAGACCTCTTTTTATCTCTATCATTTTTTCTTATTATTTGCTATCTTCTTACATTATTCTTGCATTTTTAATTCTAATATTATTTTAATAACAGTTGTTGGAGCAATTATTAGAAATGACCCAACAGCAAAACCAATAACCGCATTTTTTAAATCTGCCTTTTTATCTGCAGTTGTTTGTGTTAATGCCATAATACCAGCTATTATAATAGCTGCAAATAAAAATGCTACTCCCAACATTTGTATATATCCGAAGGATTGTCCCTCCTATTTCATCTATCTTTGTATCTGTATTGCCATTAGGTTTTAATTTTCCTATAATCCCATCATAATCTGAAGATGCATATATTTTCATAATAATTGGGAATACTGATATCAATATTAAAATAAATACCAATAAAATTTTTTTTATCTTTTTATTCATTTGTAACCTCTATCTGCTTTATTATACAGCGTTTTTAAATTGTATAGCTATTTTTTGGATGAATGTTAATATTGTTGTTGCTCCAAATATACATATCGCTCCAAATATATAGTTCATTGCAACACCTCTAAAGTCTGGTTTTTCTTTATCTGATTTTAATATAAATTTAATACCTATTACAACCAGCATTATTAAACCTACAGATATACCTACAAGTTGAAGTATTTCTAATAATGTTCTAGATATTCCTATTATTGTTCTTGCTGCCTTAGAATTAACATCAATACTGCTATCTGCCATTGATATAACATTTTCTGTTACTCTATCATTGTTTGTTAATGTTTGCTCTGTTTTCTGTGTTGAAAGTGGTTGTGTTTGTCCTTTAATAGGTATTGTTGTTGATGTAGTACTTGCAAATACTATATTTGAAATGATTAGTAATTGTACAAATACAAACATAAATATTACAACTTTTTTTAGTATATTCCTCTTCATTTAAATTTCTCCTAATTACAAATATTATATATATGTATATTATACTATATTTTCAAGCTTTTTTCAAATGAGACATAAATAATTTCTTTATGTCTCATTATTATATATTATTTTCTAGTTTTTTTGCTTTTTCTATCTATCTTTTTAAGTTTATTCATATATACATACATTACTCCTGCTAGGATTGTTATTATAAATATACCTACAACCATTTTAAGATTACTTTCACCAGATCTTGGATAATCTTTATCTACTTTTGGAATACTTTTATTAACATTCCCATTTCCATTTCCTGTAAGACCAATAGGCCTTCCTGAAGAATCTACAACTGTAAGCCCTGGTCTTGTATTATTAAATATATTCGTATTATTATTATTAGGATCTCCTGTTATAACTCTACCATTATATACATATGATGGTCCATTATTTGTTTCTCTTGGACTATATGGCTTATACCTATTATCATTTCCTCTATTATTGTTTTCATTTTCCTTATTACTTGGATTTGGATCTTGATTTGCTGGTTCACTATATTTCTTTAACCAAACTGCTTTAAATGTAGTTACTCCTCCTTTTGATACTATAAAATCTTTATCCCATCTAAGGAATGTATATCCTTCTCTTTTTGGTGCTGCAAGTGTTGCAAAATATTTACCATTATCTATCTCAAAAACTACTGGATGACTCCATTTACCACCTTCTAATTCAAATACTATTCTTGTTCTTCCTTTAGTAACTGTTGATTCATCATAATCTGACTTTTCAACATTATATTTAGGATTATATATTGTTATATCTTCTGATAAATTAGGAAATTTAGAACCTCCGGCTATTATTATTTCCACCATTGTTCCCGGCCGTTATTTCCTCCGGCCATTGTTGTTGCCACCATTGTTCCCGGCCGTTATTTCCTCCGACCATTGTTATTTCCACCATTGTTTCCGGCCGTTATTTCCTCCGACCGTTATTGTTTCCACCGTTATTTCCGGCTATTATTATTTCCAGCGTTGTTTTGATCATTACCATTACTTGGATGATTTTGATTTTGATTTGGATCATCTTTCTTTACCCATATTGCATTATATTCCGTATTCGAATATATAGGAAGATGACTTTCTGGTGACCATCCATAAAATTCATATCCTTTTCTCTTAGGAGTATTTTCTGGTGGAGGTGGAACAGATCCTGCATTTACTTTTCCTGTTACAATATAATTTGAATCTGCCTCTGTTGCTCTATATGTATATGTTACTTGTATTGGTTCCCAAAGTGCTGTTAAATTCATATCTGTAGTTATGGGCATATCTTCTCTAATTGACCAACCTTTAAAGGTATTCCCAAGTTTTGTAACTACTGTAGACCTTATTCTATTTAATGCATTTTGATTTTCCGGATCTCTTAAACTCTTATTTTTAACAACATAGATTTTTTCTCTATTCTGCATTAAATTACTTCCACCACCGTCTAAATCAACTGTAAGTGCTATTGCATTTTCTTGTGGCACTGGTGCATCTTCAAGAAGTACTTTAATTTCTATATTATCTGTTACTGTAAAATCTAAACTTGGAGAAAAACCTATTATTCTTTTTCCTTGTGGAACTTGTATGCTCTGTGGTCCTTGTGGTTTATTTCCTTGTACTACTGACTCTGTACCTATATATTGTTTATTAGGATTTTCTATATAATATTTCACTTCCTTATATTTTAACCATTCATCTTTCAATAATAATGATGTTAAAACTAAATCATTATTAAATACTCTTGAAGTTTCTATTGTAGGCATAAAATATTCTTCTACCTTTTTCTTCTCTCCATCTATGATCGCTTCTTCTTGCAAGCTATACCCTGACAACCTAGGTTTTAAATTACTTACAGCTCTTTTAATACTTGTTCCTATTGGAAGTCTTCCTGCATCATACATAAATCCTATATTTTCATCAATTATTCTAACATTAGCTCCATAATTTTTTTTCTTGTCTTCATATGGTTCATATGCTACTCTACGTAATGATATTCTAGCTTCATCTGTCATTTCATTTATTACTGTATCTTTATACAATTCTCTTCCTTGTGGATTTATATCCCATCCAATAAATCTATAAGTAGTTGATCTACTACTTAAATCCCAATCATTTTGTGCTGAACCTGTTCCTGCCCAAAGATTTAATGGAAATTTTGTTCCTTTCGCTATATAAAATACTGCTTCTTGATCACCATACCTAGTAAACCCTTTAGATGTTAAGTCTAATATCCTCTTTTTTGATTTAAAAGTTACTTTTATATATTTTCCTCTTGAATTCTTAAGTTTTGATTGAACTGCCTCATCATGCTTCTTCTTATTATTTTCTAATTCTTGCATTTTGTTCATATATTCAAATATATTATCAGCATAATACTCTTCTTGAAGCGGATATGGTGTCAAAACTGGTAATCCTTCTGGTGTATAGCAATAAATAACCGCTCTTTGTCCAATGTTTCTAGAATTATTATTTGAAACTCCTTCAAAAGAATATACAGATCTATTTCCAGAACTATCACTTGTTCTTGTATTATATGGATTATTTTTACTTGTATAAATACTCTTACCTCCATATAGTTCAGCATTTGTAGAACTATAATCAGTCATAAACTCAAATGTTGCTTCTCCATAATTTTTTTCACTTCCTGATGTAACAATTCTAGGTATCTGAGTAGTTACTTTTGACATTAATGTTAATCTATCTTTTTCTATTCCATTCTGATCTTTTTGATTATATAATGAATCAACTCCATAATCTCTCATATACATATTTTTAATCTGATCATCTAAATCTCTTATATTATCTGATGATACATCCGCTGTCCATTCTCTAACTCCATTATTCAAATCAAATACACCTGTTATATTACCAAAAGTTGCACTTGAAGAATTACTATTTGGATCTGATGTTCTGTCTGTATTATTAGTTGATGAAGGATTTGAAAGCCCCATCAAATAATATAATGCACCATATTCTGTGTTTCTTGGAAGAGCTGTATGTTGAAGTGAATAATCAAGTCCATACATATTATTTTCTTTTACCATCCTATCTATGTTATAGAATGCTTGTGCATATTCTTGTGATTTTTGAATTGTATTAGATGGCGTAAATCTTCCATCTGTTCCTTGCATATATTTAGAAATCCAAAATCCTTTTCTTTGAGTTCCTGCTTTACCAAATGCTTCATGTATCCTATATCCTTTAGGTTTTATATCTTCATAATTTGGAACAAATTCTTTATCCATCTTCCAAAATTGAGTCTTTACTAAACTTTCATCTGCTCTGCTTTCCATATCAGGTCCTACAAAACCCTTATCTGTAAAATATCCCTTTACTGTATTTTTACTAGCATCTGTATAATATGTTATCCTATATGCAAATCTTGGTATCCAAACCCAATAACTCCCATCTTTAGTTTTTGCATTTGCCATTCTTCCTGAATAATAATCATACCATTTTTGAACATCTGTCTGTGGATCTTTTAATATCTTTTCTTGTCCATTTTCCCAATATATTGCTTCCATATCATCAACTAATATTGGTACAGATGGTTCTTTTCTCATTTCATCAACATTTAATATTGTTTTACCATTTTCTTGAAATATAGGTGCTGATAATAATATTTTTTTACCTTCTGTAACTATTTCCGTAATATTTGCATTGTATAATATTATAATACTATATAATATTACAATTAGTGCTATAGCAATTTTTTTACTATATTTTTTTAACATCAGATTCTCCTTTATTTATATATTATTAAATTAATAATATCATAACAAAAATTATTTGTTAATATATGTTTAATTTATGTAACATAAAAAGAATCCAAGTTAACAGTAATGAATTTACCATTAAACAATTTGGATTCTTTTCATATTTTTAAAAATAATATATCTTAATATAATTAATATTGCATTTTACTTACTTTTCTTTTTCTTAAATATATTACTAGTGCTACTATAGATGTTGCTAATACTGCTACCACTGATACAATTAAAAATGTATTTTTTCTTATCATTTCTAAAACCCTTGCTTCACTTAAACCTGTTGGTGGTGAAAGTGTTACAATTTCTGTTGCACTTGTACTTGTAGATTCTGCAGCAACTATAGATGCTCTATCTAAATTAGTTTCTTTTCCCTTAGATTCTTTTATTTCTCCATTTCCTGGAAGCTCTCCACTTCCTGTTTCATTTATTTTATCTAATTCTGTAATCATTACACCTGGAGTAAATTCTGTTCTACGTCCATTAGTTGTATGATATGCCATTACTTCTGCCATATTTTGGAATGTTAAATCATTTGCTGTAGAACTTCCTGATGCTGTTCTATCTGTTCTTATATTCCATGTTCTTACAAAATGATCTGATTCCAAAGAATTTGAGTATCCATTAATATTTTCATATTTTCTTTCAATATCTTTGTCTGGATCTACTGGACTAATTTCTGTTGATGATTCCTTTAATAAGAATATATTTGATCTTGTATTACTATTACTATTTGGAGAATCTTCTTCTGTTACATTTTCAACATATCTTATTCCATTCTCATCAATATATTCAGCTTTCTTAGCTACTTCTTCATTAATTACATTATGCACTAATCCCACTAAATCTTTCTTATTAATTGCAACCCATTGCATATTTTCTATATCTCCTGCATTTACTGTTGCACCATTATCTACAATATCCATTATAGATCTAATATTTATTTTTGCTTGGTCTTCTTCAGTAAGTTGATCTTTACCTTTATATATATAGTATTCTCTACCTACATATCTACCATATTTATACTTATCTTCTTCTTGATGTTTTAATCTACCAAGTGTTGGACCTGACTCATCTGGTACACCAGTCTTATATGCAAATTCTCTATATATATTTGTATCTTTAACATTTTCGTCATCAACATTAATTATTCTATCTAATTGGCTTAAATTATATGCATATATACCATATCTTATCTTAATTGTCGCGTCTTGCATTACACTATCATCTATATTTATATATCTAAATCCTGATTTAACAGTTCCTCTTATTTTTTCGTCTTTTTCTTTACCATCTGTTAAAGAAGTTCTATCTAAAGATAATACTAAATCTTCACCTATAGATTTTTCTTTATTAATTTCTCTTTCAACTTTAAGTCTTGAGAATAATTCTTCTCTTCCTCCATATTTAACATCTGATAAATCACCTGTTTCTGCTTTAGATATTTTGCTTATAATATCATATTTTAAGTTAACTTTTTCTGTTCCATCTGCTGTTGTTATTACAATATTATTTATTTCTTTATTTAATACTATCTTACTTTCTGGTCTTTGAACAATACCCATATTAATATTTTTGACCGCATATTCAGTACTTCCAAGTTTTGTATTTTCTTTATTTTTATATATTCCTTCTATGAAATATATATCTTTAAGTTCATTTAAGATTACAGAGTTGTATGCCTCACCTTTATCTTTATTTAATTTTTCATAATATTCTACACTAAAATTAATCTTTGGTGTTGTTGCATTCATACTTGTATATTTATGTGCGAGTTTTAATTTTTCTGCATTTATTTCATTCTTATTTTCTGTTGCATATACATTTAATGCATCTACAACATTATTTTTGAATGTATCTAAATTTCTTGTTACTTCAATTCTTCTACCTTCATCATCTCTTGCATATGATAATACTTGTGTTTCTTTATCTTCATCTTTATTTTTAGTAAGCCAAGTTTTATCGATATTTTCTTCTTGGTTTGAATTTGCATAGAATTGAGTTGTCTTAAATGTTTCACCATTATACCATTTTGTCTTTCTTTCATGCCCTTCATCTGTAACTGTATGTACTAAATCATTTGTATCAATATCTGCATTTGCTACCGCATTTAATATCTGTCTACCTTGATTTTCTTTCTTACTAAATACTTCATTTGTTAATTTTTCTGGGGAAGGTCCTGAATAATTTAAGTTTACTACAAAGTTACCTACCGGAACTCCTGTAAATTTATAATTACCATTTTCATCTGTTTTAATATTAGATTCAAATCCTGTTACACCTTTTAGACTCATATCTATACTTGGACTATTATTTCCATCTTCTATTGTACCTACAATATGTTCTGGCCATACAAATCCCATATCAAAATATGTTTTTCCATTTAATTTGTCATCTTTAGCATATCTTAAATCTGGTTTATCATCTATTTGCTGTGCATTAAATGACAATCTTTCTTCTAATGTTACAGGATGTCCTGGTATTCCTTTTTCATTTTCATCTTTCTTACCATCACCTGTTAATATACCTCTATTTAAAGTATTTTGTCTATCTTCCCAAACAACACCTGTAAGTTCTCTATTTGTTTCTTCTTGTTTTCCTTCCGGTATTTTTATAACTATACCTGGTGCATCATCTGTATCATCTTCTAACACAAATTTACCGCCTTGTTTCTTTGTTGAGAAGTTTGATGGTGCCGAATCTCTATCAACCTTACCTGAATATGCTCCTGTATGAACATTATATGATGCAAATGCTCCTATTTCTGCTGTATTTGTAAATTCTCCAAGTTCTAGAGCTTTTGTAAGTGTTAATATACCATCTTTTTTATCAACCTTATCCTTAAGTTCCCCTAATGATTCTGCATCTGTACTCTTAATTTGTTGTATATTAATACCATTATTTACTCTATATGTATTAAATATATCTGCTCTTTCACCAGGGTTCAACATAAATCCTGCATTTTTAACATCACCTTCTGTTTGAGTTGCTATATATCCTGCATCTTGATCTGGAATTCTTTCTTTTCCATGTACTCCTTTTGCATCCCATTTAAGTTTTTCTAGTTTCTTTTGATCAACTTCTGATAAATCTAAATTTGTTATTTCTTCATTTTTATCATGTTTTAGATATGCACTTTCAGGTATTTTTGTCTTCTTTATATTTGCAAGTTCAATACCTTCTTTTTCAATATCACGACTCTTAGGATCTAATTGTACTTCTTTTTGAATTTCTTCTTGTATAATTTCCATCTTATCTGAATGTATATCATTTATTTGTGATACATATATAGCATCTGTAGCAGAACTATTAACTACATTTATTTTATATGTTAAATATACATCAACCTGTCTTGTATCCTCATGTCTACCTGATCGTAATGTTGCCGTCTTATCAAATGATCGTTCTTCTTCAATTTCTTTTTTAAGTAATGCTTTTACATCTGGGTTTGAAGAGTACATTGCTGTCCTATATATATAATCTGTCTTATATATATCTAAAAATCTTTGTGTTTTGCTCTTGTCTCTTGCTCCTTGAATCTTATTCATATCAGCAAGTAACACTGTTCTACCTTTTCCTTGTGCAATTTCATTTTGTGTTAAATATTCATTATATAATGATTTATATAAGTAATTATATGCTTTTCTATTTGCTATAACTAAAGCACTATTTAGATCCTTAGTTATTTCCATATCTACACGTCTTTTCTTAAGTCCTAGATTTATCTCATTCATGTATGATCTTTGACTATAATATGTTCCTGCATATTGTCCATATTTATCTGTTACATATTCATCTACAGGTTCTGCACTTTCTGAACCTCCGAAGTGAAGTATATCCTCCACCAATTCCTTGCCAAATTGCTTTATCTATATCACCAGACTTAATTATATTTTCCCATATTCCAAGGTCAATACCTCCGTCTTGTTTTATTTTTTCCCAAATATTCTTCATATCAATCTTACCATTATTTATTAGGTCTGATATTGCAGTTCCTGCAACACCTGATTGTTGTAATATTTGATTTAACATATCTTTAGCATCACCATTAATTGTTAAATTAGCTCCTGATATATTAACATTTATAGCACCTGTTTTTGCAAGTTCATCTAGTATTGAAGCTGCTGTTGCACCATATTCTATAGCTTTTTGTAAGTTTGTAGCGTCTAACTTACCATTATTTTCTACTTTTGATAAGAATTGACCTGCATATGCTCCTGAATTTCCTTTTAGTATTTCATCTAAATTAGTTTCTTCATTTATACTCTTTGGATCTGCAAGTTTAAATCTAGTTCCTAAACTATTAAGTCTTCTTACTACTTCTTCACCTGATATTCCAAGTTCTCTTTGTGCTCTTCTTGTATCTACTGGTATTCCATCTGAGAAATTATTATTTGGATTAGAGCCCATATATTTTATAAGGTCTTCAGGTGATAAATTTTCTGGTAAATTTGCTGTTATTGCATCTGTTATAACATTAATTGGAATTCCTGTTTTTTTGTATATCCAATCATTAATCTTATTTCCTGCTTTTGTAGTTTTTAACATATCTATTAATACTTGTGCCTTATTTCCTCCACTTTTAATTATATTTTCAATGCCTGAACCCATTACCATTTCATCTGCAATTATATCTTGAAGTGTATTTACTGCCTTATTTGCTTTAGTTAATAATTTTTCTATTGAGTTACTTTTTATAGCACCAAGATCAACCATTTTATCAAAAATTGCTCCTGTTAGATTTCCATATTCTAGTACCTTATCTAATATTTCTGATGCTTTAACACCAAATTTTTGCATTTTTCCCCATAATGTATTAGAATTCGCACTTGCTCTTCCACCTATAACTCTAGTTCCACCTGTTCTTCCAAATCTACTTCCTCCAAGTAGACCCCCTAAAAATTCTTTTCCTTTCTTTTTAAAATCATCTACTCTTCTTTTATCTGCTTCTGGGTCTGGAAGTATTCCATTTCCATTTAATCTATTTGTAAAATTATTTACTACTCTTTTTGGACTTAATCTTCCACCAATTCCTGCATTAAAATTATTTTTGTTTCCAGGAAGTGTTGGTCCGAGATCCTACATTTTCTGTATTATCTCTATCTGTATTACTATCTCCACCTGTTCTTTGGTCATAATATCCATTATTATCATAAACTACTTGTTCGTTTGTTGGAAGATTTATTCCTAAGAACATTGTAGATGCTTCAATAAAATCATCAAAATACTTATTATCTAATTGTCTTCCTTCTGTTGATTTCATTTGATATTCACTACTAAATCTTTTTGTAGTTGTACCTTCAGTATTTTCTGCCTTGCCTGCATAGTCAAGTTTAGTAGTATTATTAATTCTATTACCTTGTTTATCAACTGCTTGTGCTGCTCCTTCTGTGTTTAGATTTGCATCTTGTGCTTTTCCACCAGTTATTTCAGCATGTTTTCTATCATAATTTTGTCTATCCTCAAAATTTTCAATTGCAAATGATGATTTTAAATATTTCTCTTTTTCTTGTGTTGTTGTTGCATTATATATTGACTGATTATTAGCAAATATATTTGTATTTGGATTATCTTTATCTGCTTCTGTCTGAAGTGGTATTACTGGTTCATACATTATACCATCAAAATCAAATGTTACATCAAATAATATTGCATGATCTTGAATATTTAACTCATCTTTTGGATCTTTATTCATCGCTTTTAATTCTGATTTAGTAAATCCTACATCATGAATATCATATCCTCCCCATTGTCCATTTTCATCAGAAATTATTGGATCTTTTATTTGATCTATTTCTTCTCCAGTATCTCTTCTATATACTCTTGCAACTCTTTTCTCTAATATTTCTGCAACAGATCTATCAGGATTTAATTTAACAAAGTTTCTGTGTATTCTTATTCTTACACCTGGTACTCCTTTATCTTCTCTACCTAATATATTATTATATCCTGTATGTTTTTTATCATCTGGAATATTATCTTCCCAAACTGTACCACCAATTGGTAATTTTAATTGTGTTGGATATGCTGGAGGTGTTGTTGGTGGGTTTGATGGTGGATTTCCTGGTGTTGGTGTATCTGTTGTTGGTGGTATATCTAAATGGTCGAATTCTAGTTCTAATGCTATTTCTTCTCCCCATCTTGCTGCACCATTGTCTAAGCTTACTATTGGTTGTATTACAACATTATATTCAGCTTCAAATTCCATATCAATTTCTTCATTAGGAAATTCATCACGAGTTCTCGAACCATTGTTTTCGTTAAAACCTCCATATCCAGATGTTCCTGGAGTTGGTATGTTATGATGTACAACTTGAACACTTCCTACTCCTGCAAATGAATAATATTTACCCGCAATATTACCATTAAGTATAGGTATAACATTTCTCAATAAATCTGGTGGATTAAGACCATATGTATATGTAGGTCCATTTGTAACTGTATGCTCATGTCCTGTTCTTTGTCCACCAACATCATATTTTTCATTTTCTGCTAAACTTCCTCTTTTACCTTTTATTTGAAGTGATTTTATAGGCCCATCTCCAGCTTTATTTCCACCGAATCCGTCCTAAATTAAATCCACCTTGACTTCCTCCAAGTCCAGGTATACTTCCTGGTATTTTAGGTAATGGTATATTACCTGTAATTCCTGATAAACCGCCTATATTAGTTCCTGAAGGAAGTTCTCCTAAAGGATAATCATTCCCATTTATATCTTTTCCATATAAATATAATCTTTTATCTTTTCCTTTTACAATCTTACCATTTATACTTGCAGTTGTCTTATTACCATTTTTATCACTCTTATTTTTTCTTTGTTGAGCATCTTTTACATATACTATATTATATGTACCTGTAATTTTTGAATATTTTACACCTTGTACCATATATCCAAAAACAAATCTTGCTTTAGCAATTTTATGAAGTGCTGGATCATATTTTACAGCAAAATAAAATGCTTCTTCACTCTTAGGATATTTTGTTGGCTCTAATTCCCCATGTTCTGTTAAAAAACTCCAACTTTTTATAAACTTATATTTAGAATCATCTGATGCTTTCATCCCAAATCTATTTGGATCAATTGAATCTTTTTCTTTTTCTTTATTTGGATTTTCTTTTTGTGGATTTTGCACATCATTTTCATACACACCATATAATTGTACTTCTGTTATATCCGCCATTAAATTATCATTGTCTCTTTTACCAACTTTAAATGTTTTTGGTCTTGGAAGTGTAGGATCATCAAAATTATAATTTGTAGCATCTTCTTCAGTCATTTGATGAGTAAAATATTTAAGTTTATATGGTCCTATTAACCATTTTTGTGTTTTAGTATCAAATTTAACTTTTGATACTTCTCTTAAACTTTTACCATTGGGATCTGCAGACTCAATTTTAGGTTGATATTGATATTTTGGATTTGGTGCTTTCACCTTTTCTCCTTCTTTTGTTGTTATTTCTTTATCTTGATGAAATCCAACTGGTAAAATATATCGTATTTGTGGCTCTTTTGGATGGTTTACAACTTTAGCTTGTTTTCCATCAGTATCCCAAATCAATTCTCTTGGTGTATTATTATTTTTAATCCATTCATTAAATTTGAATTCATATGTTTGATACTTTTTAACAAAATCTCTAAGCTTCTTTGCTTCAACAGGATTTATTGCCGTTCTTTTTGCTGCTTTTTTCTTGTTATCTTCAGGATTAGTATTAGCATTTGGATGTTGTACATGGTCTACATCATCTACTTGCCAAACTGCATCTTGAATTGAATCAACACCCTTTTGACCTGGCTTTTTAGTATCTTGTATTACATCTTTAATATATTCTTCTCCATCTCCCCAAAATCTAGTTCTAAGTTGAGACATTAATCCTCCAAATGCTCCATCAATACCAATAATATTTCTTTCTATAGAAAGCTTATGTCCACCTGTTATATCTTCATAATTCCCATCATGTTCATCATCAGTTTCATATTTAAGCCCTCCTTTTTTGTTTATCCTTTTATTTGTATATAAAGTTCTACCTCCTTTTTTATTTATCTCTTGGCTAAAATATTCACTATCACTTGGAAATATAGAAGTCCAATCTCTTGGAATATAGAGTTCTTGATTTGCTGTACCTGTAAACACACTGTTAATAGTATTCTTATCATCTTCTTCCTTTGCTTTAATTGCATTTTGAACAGTTCTTGAATCTGCCTGTATAACATTTGGATTTATATCTGAAGGTATTCCTAATCCTCTTTGAGTTCCTACTTTAAGTCCTTCTCCTCCTGCCTTTCCTTTTATAATTGGTTTATATGCTTGACCATCATTCCCAAAATATTCTGTAAGACCTCCTCTTAAAGCAAAATCCGGATGAGTAACTGTTGTTCTTACTGGAAATGTCTTACTAGTATATGTTCCATCTAATCCTCCTTCATTTTCATTAACTTTTCCTTCTAATGTTTCCATTATTTTTTTATCTTTAAAAATGCTTTCTCTTAAATATGAACCTGTAACTGAATTATCTAATCCAGCTTTATACATCTCAGCACTTAACTGTGAACCTGATGGAAGTCTTTTTCCTTCATAAAAACAAAGTATACCTGCATATGGGTTAAGAAGTTCACTTGCAAAATTGACATTTTTAACATTATTAGAATTTATATTTCCATCTTCTCCAGGTCCCAATAACTCTTGCATTTTTTTTGCACCTTCATCCCAGAAGTATCCTTCTGGAAGGAAGTTCTTATGTTCATTAATTCTAGGACCCTTATATTCATCAATCTGAAGTTTTTCCTGCTCTGCTGGCTTTATATTTTGATTATGTAAATATTTTTTATTTTCTTCTTGATATGATCTAGTCATATTTACTGAATCTTCATATGGCTTCATATATGTTTCTAAAGCTTTACCTGATTCTTCTGTTAAAGCTGTTTGTTGTGCTTTCCCCTTGTCGTCAAAGTTAGCTGGAAGTGTACTAGTCTTTGCATATATTCCTTTATTTAACATTGGTGCTATTAGCATAAGAATAACTGTAACTAAAGCTATACTAAAATATATAAATATATCATTATTTTCTATAGTACTACTTTTCTTATTCTTGTTTGTCATCAACTACCTCCTTTCTTAAAGTTTCATCCATTCCTTTATCTTTTGTATTTTCTGTATTTCTTTTTTTTCTAAATTCTTTAAAAATTTGTATTATTTTATTTCTAAACACTAATCCTACTGCTGCTATCGCTGCTAAAATTGTAATATATATCACAGTAAAATCTCTAACTATAACAATATCTAGATTAATATTATCATCTTCATTTGTAGAATTATTTCCTTCTACTGAATTAACATCTTTTATTCCTATATTGTTTGATGTTTCAATTATTTCAAATTTAGTATCCATAACTTTGTTTAATGCTTTTTCTATAGTTGTTTGTATTTTAACTTCTATTTCTTTTTCTTCTCCTGGATTTAATTCTGTATTTTCAAGTTGTCTTGTTGTTGCAAAATTCTCTCTTTCTTTTATCCATCTTTGTCCATCTACTATATTTTCATTTTCTGAAAGATATGCACCTATTTTAACTACTTTTCCTGGGATATTCCCTTCATTTTTAACTTTAAGCTTATAATATATATCTACATTAGCTTCTTTATTTTCAAACGGTGATATTTTGAATTTGTTTACAGTCTCTTTTGTTTCTTTAGTTTCAATACTCTTTTTGTCATTATTATTAAGTATTTCTAATTTAACAACCTCACCTTTTAAGCTCATATTAAACGTATTATTATTTACAAGTCCTAAATTTTCATCTGACTTACTTTGAAAATTAATTTTTATAGCATCAGATACTGCTACTTGTTTTGAATCTTCATGTAATTTATTATTAACGCTTAAAGCATCTGAAGTCTTATTTTCTTCTGTATTATTTTTCTTATATACAGTTGGTGAATATTTTTGTGTTTCATATTCAAACATTACAGAATATTCTCCATTCGGTACTTCTGTAAATGTATATGTACCGTCATCATTTGTAAAAATACTTTTTACAACTTTTTGTTTAGCATTGTCAACAAGTTTTGCTACAATATTACCTAAAGGCCTTTCTCCTTCATCATAAACACCATTTTTATTTGTATCATCCCATGCTTTACCAGTTATTTCATAATTTCTTATAAGTTTTTCATCCTCTTTTTTAACCTCTTCTATTCCGAAGTGCTTTCATTTCATTTTCTGAAACTTTAAGTTTTCCTTGCCTTATAAGATCTTCTTTCCTCTTAGTAGTAGCATTTTTTTCAACTATTTGAGTTATTGGATTTGTTTCATATACTTTAAATCCATATTCATTATATATTTCTGCATTTGCTGAAATACTTACTCTATCAACACCGTTATTCCCACCTAATTCTACCTGTATTATAATTTCTTTTGATTCAAAAGGATTTAAAGTTAATTCTTTTTCAACCTTTTTTACTGAACCTTGTTCTGATAATACTTTTGAACCTTCTGGTGGATTAAATACAAATTTCATAGATGCTGGTGCTGTTCCTGAATTTTTCAAAACATATTTATACTCAATTTTTTCACCTTCTTCTAAATATGTCTTGTTCTTATTTGTTGATTGCTCCATTGTAACTATTGGTTTAACAACATTTATCGTATAATCTTTACTATCTATCATTTGATTTGATTCATCATACATCTCAGCTTTTATATTTATAGGCTTATATGTTTGTTGTTCTCCTATAGTTCCTGTTTTTATAACTGTTTCAAAAGTCTTTGCTGTGTTTAAAGAAACATTCTTTATGTCAAACTCTCTCTCATTTACTCTTGTTATTTCAATATTTTGATCATCTACAAACTTTTCAACACTTGAAATTTCTGTATTTTCAGATGCTAAAATTCTTAATCTGACATTATTTAATTCTTTATCCAAAATAATATTCTTACTTGCTTTTATGTCAAATCCAACTTCTGTATTTTCCTTATATCTATCTATTTGAACCATATCAGAATCATATCTTGCTCCAAGTGCTTTTATGTCAAGTTCCGCTTCTTTAACAGCAACCTCAACCTTATCAGCAGTAGTCTCTTTTATTACATTTGTTCCTTCTGCTCTTGTTCTTATCTTAAGTTCTAAACTTTCTGTTCCTGTTGCTTTAAATGTT
>QWCI01000078.1_pt1 | contig 44336 bp, 61 predicted proteins | sample 1972541 | NCBI WGS metagenome assembly QWCI01 (sample SAMN09866712, study PRJNA288562) | Human oral metagenome isolate term3_saliva, whole genome shotgun sequencing... | isolation source: mouth | host: Homo sapiens | place: USA: California | reverse complement strand
ATGAGGGCGGGGGGTCATTTAGGCGACTCCCCCTCCCCCCATCAAGGCTCAAGAAAACAAATTAATCTTCAACTTCAAACGTTTGATAGAAGTTTGTTCCATCCATTTGAAGAATTCGATCAATTGTTTTCTCAATTTCTTCAACTTCAAGATTTTCAGTCAAAGAATCTGTCGATGTGCACAGCCTAGCCACCAGCCCACAGGTGTGGTACCCATGGGTGGTGTCGTAAGCAAACCATTCGTCCCAAGAAGTCCTTGGATCGTAAGGATTGTCTACTGTGCTTAGCATCCTAGCCATGATAGACCTCCTGTGTAGAGGCCCTGTGAGTAGTGGTATACCATGGTGTGGGCTACCCTACCTCTAGAGCACGGTGTACTGATGATGTTGAGATTCCCAAAGCTTCAGCAATTTCAGAAGCAGTCTTACCCCTGCTACTCATAGCCTTAGCTCTGGACACCATGCTGGACGATAGCTTAGGCTGAGCCCTTGGTGTGGCTAGCTCTCTCACTACTGATTCATCAGCCAGTTCAAGAACCTTGTTAAAGGCAGCCTGTGAGATAGCACCTTCTTGGATTGCTCTCCACTCTTGAGGTGTGATCATGAAAGGCTTCTTGCCAGCCCCCGTTCTTGAACGGGCCTCGGCTAAAGCCTGACGCCGGGCCTTTGATAGGCGCTCTTTGTCTTTGGCTAATGTTGGATCAGCTTGCTTCTGAGCCCTAACAACGGCGTCTGCCAGGACCTGAGCCTGGCGTTCTCGGGGTTTGTTCCGGAGTGCCTCGTTAACTTTTGCCTTGAGGGACTTAACCTCAGGGGCATAAGTCTTGGAGGCCTGGGGGTTTTTCCTGACAGAGGGGATACTTAGTGTAGCCTTCCTTGCTTCGTTAGCCATGGCTTTCAAAGCATTGGAGTGGTTAGCATACACCGTCTCAATTGTACTGCCATCCTTAGAAACCAGGGAGAATGCATCATGAGTCTCGGCTAGCTTCTTGGATTTAACAATACTCTTCTCTGTCTTCCATCCTACAACAGTCTCCCCATCTTCACCGAAGACGGGTTTCTTGTAGGTCTTCCCCGTTTCTTCCCAAACCTTGCGGCCTGTCTTCTTATCGATAGGCCCACCCTTTGAAGCGGACCGGGCTTTTCGATCAGGAAGGTAGGCAGTAGAACCAGCACGGGAAATCAGAGTGGATGCCCCACCATTTGATTTACCCTGGTACTTCTTTTTGAGGGCTGGGATTCCATTGTCGAGCTCCGACTGCTTGTAATTCAGATGGTGTTTCTGTGCATCAATTACAACCATGGAGTGTCGAACTGCCCGGGCAATCTCAGACTGAGTGGCGCCTTTGATGGTCATGTCGGTAATCAGATTAGATACCTCACCCATCTTAAGCTGCTTGTTCTTGTCTGACATCTTGGGCATTCCTTCATACCCAGGGTACATAGCTTTGGGATCAAAGTCCTTCAGCCCCTTAAGAGCCGGGGAGGTCTTTACCTTACCACTATTGTTTGGGATACAAAGGACCGAGTCGCCATCGAAGTCTGCACCAGACAGACGTTCTGCAACCTTGGGGTGGATTCCGATTGCGTCCTTAACCTTAGTCCCTATTGCTTTTCTGGCATGGGGGTTTTTGTTGTTGACGGTCAATTCAGGAATCTCGAAGCGTCCACCATGAGGGTGACGAACCAGGACAACCTTCTCCCCATGTTTGAAGTTTGGGGCGTAAACCTCCGTGGTCTTCATCTTTGGTACAGGAAGAATGACCTGACTTGCCTGTCTTGGAAGAGAGGCGGCTTTAAGATCCACAGCGTCTGAATCAACTGAGTCTGCGAAAGACTGCAGTAACTTCTTCTTGACGGAGGGATTCGTAAGGGCCATGATCTCTTCAAGCTCAGCCCGGCGCTTGTCACGAACCTTCTGCAGCTGCTGCTTGGCAAGAGAGACAGGCTGCTTTGAAAGGAACTGGGAGCTCAGGGTCTTGGACCAGTCACCCCAGGTTCCTTCGTCATTGACGATGTTCATCGCTGACAGCTTCTTCTTACCGTTCTTGTCGGTGTAGTGGAGCTGCTTGCGAATGACGGAACCGAATGGATTTGCCGGGTCGCCCGTCTGTTTCTTGAGGGCGTCCAGCTTGTTCCCGGTGTTCTTCTTGTTGGTGTTGAACCGGAGATCATATCCCTTGGGAATGTCATCCGAGTACATCGCCATACCTTTGAGGTAGTGCGTACCATCGACAGAGATACGAACCTGGGCATAGCTTGAAGAGCCGAGGGAGAGGTCTTTGACTCCTCGTCTGACCTCAATTACGCCGTCCATGTCGGCACCACCCTCAGGTCCATAGCGAACCTTAACCCGCTTGCTTGATACAGAGGTGGGCTTCTCGATGCCATAGACGGTACGACCCCCGTCCTCAATGTTGACACCGGGGGCTTTAATCTCGCCCCGCTTAGCAAGAACCGTCTTATAGTCCATGCCCGGAGGGACGAGGACCTTCATCTCGGTCTGCTTGCCGGTTGTCTGTTGAGTGACCTTAACCTTGTGAACGTGGTAGCCCTCAGCCTCGAGCATGGCGGTTGCGGTCTTCATCTTGGTGCTCGTGACACCCATGTTGACCTCAACGCCAAGCCCGACATCGACAAGACCGTCCTTGCCGACCTCTTTCTTGAGTTGTTTTGCCAGAGCCTCAGTACTCCCCGCCCTTTCTTTGAGGGTGGGGTCTAAAAGAGCTCGGACCGAAGACTCGTTAATGCCCATTCGACGACCAATGGCCGTGTTGGACATCCCCTTCTCCTTGAGCCGGGCCACCATTGCAACGTCAGCCTTACGCTTCTCGTTCTTTGCAATGGACTTCTGGGCTCGAAGCTGTGTGGTGGTCATTCCAAGGCCCTTGGCGATCTCAGTCTCACTGAGCCCCTTGGCCTTGAGGTCCTTGATAGTCGACAGGAGGTCGCCAGAATGCTGATGGGGGTCTTTTCCAGAGCCCCAGGGATAACGGCCGCTCTTGCGCTTTACGCCGTAGTGGGCCAAATCCGTCATATTAGGCTTCCTCCTCCTTAATCTTCTCGATTATCTTGTCGAAGCTGATGATTGTACCCATGATGGGGGAGATTTCATCGCCCTCGGGGTTTGCAATCAGAATATCGTCGTTCTGATAGATCCGGAGCTCGTAATTGATCTCGCCGGGCCGCACATTATACTCGAGGCAGAAGAGGGCGGCATAGATCATGAGCTGATCGATCTTGGCGGGAGTCGCCCCAGTCTTCAGATCGTGGATGCGAAGTAGACCCTTGTCAAAGGAGATAGCGTCAGCAGTGCCAAAGCAGTTGCCCGAGTAAAACAGGACTTGCTCTGGCTCCATCCGAAACCCAATAGCATCGTTAACATAGTTGTTGAATGTCACCTTGTTTCGTGGCATGCGCATCTTCAGACGAATGTGCTCTGCTGCGAGCTCGTGAAGACGGGTGCCTTTTGCTGCGGCCTGGGATGTCCGAAAGGACTCGATCAACTTCTCGGGTGAGTAGTTGAGCCAGTGATACTTACTGGCGGAGAGAAAAGCATGGGCGCCATTAAGCGCAGAGTGATCGTTGAAGTTCATCTAGAATCTCGCTCTCATTCTCGGGGTAGATGAATGCCGCATACGACATAGCGTGCATGGTCCGGACATAATGTGCTTGGTTCGGACGGACTGAGGCGTACTCGCCTCGCTTCACTTCAAGGGCCGCCCACTTATCCTTGTGGAGGATGATGAGATCGGGGATCCCTTGAATATAGTTGGGGTCGTTCTTGAGAACGATACACCCGGGCAGCATCTTACTCAGCTTCTTGATTAGCTGAGCTTGAAACTGAGACTCACGCATAGTTGTGCTCCTCTGGGTAAGCCTATAAGAAGGGATAAGCTTTATCTATTCCTTCTATTCATTATATGCCGAGATTGCGACATGGGGCAGGGACACTAGTGGGAGAGGCTTGAGGAGGGGGGTGGACAAAAACCCACTTTTTTTCTTTTCTCTATATATATTAAAAATATCAATCAATCAATCAATATGTATAATATAATGGCCCTTTGGCCCACACCCCGACTTTTCGTTGAAATTTCAACGTTTTGGGGGTGGCCAAAAATGAAAACAAAGTGGGCAAAGTGGCCACTTTTTTGGCCCACCTCCATCTACGAGTCACAGAAGTCACATCTGTAACACCGAAAATGGCCAGTGGGCCAAAAAAGGGACAAAAATGAGAGCATGATTTAGGCCCGAAAAGCCCGTTCATTGAAGACCTTTTTCGCCTTCAGCGAACGTTTCACCGCCTCATCAATCGAAGAATCCGACTCAAGGAAGTAGTATTTCAACTCCTTGTAAGGCGTATTCAGTCGGTCGATACGTCCTTCACACTGCTCGGTGACTCGCCAGGAATAGTTGTAGGACCAGAAGAGAACCGTATCGGTACTAGTACAGTTCCATCCCTCTGCTGCCGAGGTGTACTGACAGATATAGATCCATCGGTCTCCTCCTGGAATAGCATCGTGCCTATGTCCATTCCATTGCGCCGTAGGCAGTCCAAGGCGAGATGCAACTGCAAGGATTCGCTCGAGTTCATAGTCGTAGTTGTAGAATACGATAGTCCTCTCATGGCTTGCGAGTAAGCGGAGGGCTTTGTCTGAACGCCAGTCATTGTCACTGACCACCTTTCTCAGGGTTCTGCAGACCCCACCTGCATCTCTAAGGGGTTCGTTCGTCCAAGGATCCATACGAGTCTTCACAACTCGCTTGTAAAGCTCTCTGTCATACTCACATGGGATACGTTTCCTCACCCGAGTCGTATGACGCTCCACCGGCATCTCCACAAGGATACTCCGGCGCAGTCTCTGCAGTTTCGCCTCCCCTATGTATCGTTTGACCTTGGGGTATTTTGCGAATCTGTCAAATATGACGTGGTCATCCATGAACTCAGTCCGAGTCCTGTAGAAACCGTGTGCCATGAATACCGGGAGGTAGTCCAACCAGACATCTCCAGGAGTCGCTGAGAGCATGATCCAGGTGTTCTTCTTAGCTATCTTGAGGAACTCCTTGACCCAGCGCCCACTGCCGGAAGCACGCTGCTCGTCAAAAAAGAATACCGCATGTTCCCGGTCCGAGTACTTCCCGATGTTGTTCCACGAGTCCACCACAATGGATGAACCAGTGAAACTACATGCAGGATCTGTACTCAGACCGAGACGCGCAGCTTCTTCCTCCCACTCAAGGGAGTCCCGCTTCTTAGCGGTTGTGATGACGTACAGCGTAGGGGAGCCCTTGACTACTCTCTTCGCCAAGGACCCCCCTTTCTCAAACGAGGCGGCGTTACAAACCGACGTGAGATACCACGCCAAGCTGGTCAGGGTCTTCCCTGAGCCCACGCCACCCGCCAAGATGCTGCCGTTTCGCAGTTGACGCACCGCCTGGATCTGCTCAGGTCGGTACGTTACTGTCATCCATTCTCCTTTCTATGCTCCGTAAGGGAATATCCACTCGTCGAACTCGGACTCGTACTGGTCGAGTAAGAGTGCCGATCGTCCCTCAGCATACTCCTCCTTGCGGAAGTCAGAGCTGCTCTTGAGGTAGAGGTTCTTCAGAGCAAGATTCCGTCGGTTCTTGTCCTTGAACTGGACGAACCACCCACGAGGAACCGGTCCTATGAAGCCCTCCCACACAAGTTTAGCAGCGGATCGCTTCACTTGCTTCTTGCCCTTAACCGGGTACAACCGGTAGGACCAGGTCTTCTTGTCTCGGTACGGGGTCAGAAATATGCCGGAGTTCTTGTTTCGAACCCTCCCCAAGTCGGAGACCTCATACTTGTTGAGTGGATAGGCCAGGGTCTTCCATTCCTCAGCCATAGATCAGCCTCTGCATCTCCTCAAATATCGCATCCATGCGCTGGTTGTACTCCTCCCACTGCTGAGTGCGCACTGTCTTAACAGGTATGCACTCCAGGTTGTTAGGGGCGATGTTCTCCCAGTCGCCATCCTTAGGCATGATGTAGTGCTTGCCTGGGATCGATCCGTAGAAGGTGTGCCAGACAACATGGTGGGCCCTGTGCGAATATGTCTGTCCGTCGATAAACATACTCACACGAGGGGAACCACGATGATCCCTGGTGATCTTCTTGATCTGCTGAGTCCTTGCGTTCCTAATCCGCCCATATGAGGACACCTGGTATCCTTCATAAGGGGCGGGGGCATCACGCCACTCCTCGGTCATACGTGCATCCTCTTGACGTGATCCAGAAGATACTCAGTGGCGATCTTCCCTTCTCGAACGCGAAGACGGGTGTTCTTCGTCGAATAGAAGTGCTCGAGCTCGCCGTCGTAAGTGAATACAAGGTGGAGAATACCAGCATAGATCTCAGAGACTCGCTTCAGATCCTTTTCGACCCCCGCGACCACGACCTTCTTGACGCCTTCGGCACGAAGCTGGCCCTTGACGTCGGTGAAGTCGGTGTACAGCGCCTCGACGGGATCCACAAGCCAGGATTTTGAGTTCTTCTGGTAGATGAACCGCTGGTTCGGGGCGATCTCGACCTTGCGGATTGTGTTGAATGCCCACCTCATGAGATAGAGGCTGTAGTTCCCAGGCTTCGCAAGGTTGGTCCTCATACCCAGAACAGTACAGAACTGCTTATCGTACAAGACCACCGTCCCCTCAAGCTTGTCGAAGGTGTTCTTGATGTAGTGGTCCTGGAAGTCGATAGGGGCGAGAACTGTCTCAGGCATGGGGTTTCCCTTTCGAATATGACGGTAGTACCCCCGCTTTCCATCAGGGGTTGTGGTGTACTCGAAGCTTAGGGTGTCGATGTTGGTGAAGACGATACGATCAGCGAGCTCATCATTAGGAGCGACATTCACGAATGCAGTGTTCTCATTTATCCGGACACTAGTCGCCTCGAAAATATGGCCGCTTCCACCCTCAATCATGACACAGAAGTAGTTTTTCCCGTCGATTGAGCCCTGGAGAAGCTTGAAATATGTCCGAGCGGGGATGGTTTCAGTGATACTGGGGATCATATCGTTCAGTCCCATTTCGTCTGGTAAGAAAGCTGCTTGGCAAACTCGACAATCCACTTGGGCTTACCCGAGAGTCGAGTATGATCCCGAGTGATAACCGTATCCTTATTGAGTTGGATCATGATCCTCTCGTCAGGCTTAGACCCAATAGTAAGATACAGCGAGTCATCGCCGGTGATCTTGGTGATGGAGTAGACGATATAAGCCTCACCGCCCCAGTCAATGACGTCTGGACGGGTACCGAGGTTCCGCCAATAACTGTAGTACTCTTCCCACTTCATCTCGACGAATTCGTCAGCGAAATAGAGACTCGTGCCGTCGCTGTAAAGAGTGCCTGAGACATCGAATAACTTCTTTCGACCCCTCGAGTCAGTCGTCACCATCCGGTACCTACCCTCGAACTTGTTGAGGATGTCTGTGATGATGAGCATCTGCTTGCGAAACTTCAGCCGAGGAAAATCCTCCTTGTTTCGGATGTCACTCAGGTCCTGAATATAGGCCTGGAGCTCATCGATATCGATGGGGCCCTTCTCAATCTTCCAGTAGCTCACTTGTTCTCCGCCTTTCGCTGTCGCTTGGGAATATCATACTCGTCGAGGAGGTAGTCCATGAACCGGGCGAACTGCTCAGCGAACTCATCCGCGAGTTCACGGTTCCGAACCATGGGAATACTTACAAGGAAGTTGTAGCCGTTACCCCCACCACCAGAGGTACGGGGCATCACCTTGACATGGGCACGGAGCTCACGTCGCTGGGGATGCTTGATGAAGGCCAGGACAATATCCTTACCTGAGAGCTTGGGCCTGTCAGGGAACAGCTCAGTTCGAGGAGTCTTTCCCTCGGCCCGGTCCTTCGCTCGAGCGATAGCAAGGGCCTTAGCTTCCTCAGCATCGGCCTCTGCCACGGCCTTTCGGATATCGTCAGCAGTAACAATCAGTCGGCTCGCCATTTGTGTGTCCTTTCTATTGGCGAACCCCGGGGCCCTTTTACAGACCCCGGGGTATAAAATTAGCCTCGGCGCATCTCTCGGATAAATACCCAGATGAGCCAGAATCCTCCCGTCACGCCAGTCATAAGGAACTTGTGATTGAAGAGCTTGACCTCGTATTGTGAAGGCGAATTTGGGATATTCCTAATATCACGAACCATGCAGTTCCGCTCATCACCCCACCAAGTCTCGTGTCGAAGAACAAAAGGAATCTTCTTGGTTTCCTCGGACTCAGTCCATTTGAGCCAGGCCTCGTACAGATCCTTACCATTGATAATCATCAGGCAGCCTCCTCCTCATCGGCGTACTTTGCATCAAGCGGGTCTTCTGCGATAGTGACGTACATGGTTCCCAAATATGCCTTGACGCCGGTGTTCCCGTTTGCCTCCCAGACATAGGGGTTGATCGTGAGATCCACGTTCAGGATCTCGACATAGTCCAGCGAGTCAATCGTCTGCTCGTTGATGAACACCTTACGTCGAGTCAGGTTCGGGATACAAACGATCTTCGGTGGGCGTGCTCGATATGAAGCCTCGACCTTGAGATACCAGGTCACAGCATCCGGGTCATTCCGAGACTCCCGGGACTTGACGTTCCAGCCGTCTCGCTGCAGGCTCTCGACCATGTCCTCCGGGATCTCAACGCAGAAGGTGCGCTTAGTACCACCGGCGAAAGGACCCGAGGCGGAGAAGTCCTTGAAGAAGATACGGGCGTTCTCGATAGTGATGTTATTCAGTCGTGCCATTGTGTGCTCCTTAGAATATCAGGCTCGGAGGTCTGGGTGGATTGAGGACGGGCCCATTGTGGCCAGCTTGAGTACTCGGCTGATGAACCGGGTGAGGTTCTTCTTCTGCCGGCACTTGAAGAGAATGGTGCGGACCCCTCCTGAGAAGAGGATGTCCGCGTAGATGATATCCGGCCGCTTGTAGAAGCTGACTTCAGTTCCATCCTCGAGATCAAAGTGCATCTGGTGGCTGTATCGTCCGACCCAAGAGGGTTTGATAGGGCTTCGCTGGTTCACCCAGTCCTCAATGAGGACACCGTCGAACTCATTTGCCTCCTCGATAACGTTACCGTTAAGGTCGAATCCATCAACGGCACTAGGCTGCTTCTTACTCATTGTGTCTCCTTAGTAGAACTTTATTGCGTTGTTGGGGATGATGGTCCATTGAGGATTAGGCTTCTTTGGGGCCCATACAGGATGCGACAGAGGCTCCCCGTTTACTGTATACTCGAAGTTCTCGGTGAACTTCCCAATGATCTCTCGCCTAGGCAGAGTCATGCAAGCCACTCCTTCTTGAGATCGAGGTTTCCACCGAGAACTGACCGCATGAAGTTGCAAGCCACCTGATAGTCACTGTGGTTGTAAATATAGATCGGCTTGATCACCACGTCTCCTTCGTTGAGGAAGATCCGCATGATCATCACCTTGTGAACGTCGTCATACGTCACGAGAACACTGTTGCCGTTTGACCTCTGGAACTCAACCGTGTCAATCGAGTTCGAGATGACGAGTGTATCGTCAATACCGTGGCTGTCAGCATACTCAATGCTTCGACGGAATGCCTCAAAACAGTCCTCAAGTGAGAGGAAGTCCCCGTCGATTGTGAGCCGGTTCTCGTGTGCTATAAGCTTTCCCATGTGTGCTCCTTTCTGAGAAAAAGCCTATACCCCAGGTTAGTGGGGTATAAGCGAGAGATCAGTCGTCTTCGTCGACAATCGCGTCGCCGATCTTAAGACCATCTTCAATAGAGTCGATCGTAACCTTACTGGCGAGGGCACCACCTGCAGAACTCAGGCCGAATACACCAACCCAGAGAGCAACCTTTGTAAGGCCGCTCGCCGATTGGATAATAGGCTTGAGAGCGCGAGTGATGACCATTCCAGAGCAGGTCTCAATGACTCCGCGAACGATGAGCTTAGTAACGGGGTTCATGATGTGTCCTTTCTTAGAGGGGTCTCATTATACCCGTAGTTTTTGATGCGACCCCCGGGCCCTTTTACAGACCCGGGGGATTTCACATCACTGACAGATGGTGTTGAACGGACAGTAGTGGGGGTTGTACCCCATGAACAGCCGCTCGTAGTAGTACCAGCGAATACGGTTCCAAAGCATGTTGCTTCCTCCTAGGGTTGTTGAAATATGATCAGGTCCAGTTGACTCGACCGCAGCCGGCATCCTGTACCCACATGCGGTACCAGAGGCCGCCGTACAGGTGAACCCAACGCCAGCGTCCGCACATATCAATTCACCTCCTTCTTATTCCATAGTGATGAAACACTCCTGGAGTTCAACTTGGGCGCGAACACGAGCTCATTCATCCCATCATGGGTGAACATGTGCGCGTCCCAGTCGAACCAGGAGAAGCAGAGAATCTTACCTTCTCGAGGACAGGCGATTCGGCACCTACCGAGATCATCCTTGAGGATCCGGGCGTTCCAGTACTTCGAGACTCGACCTTCTGGAGAATATACTGTCAAGGTGTAGTGCTTGACGTTTACCCCGTAGATGATCTCATCGTCAAAAACCGGATCCCGATCCTTCTCGATAGAGAGCTCAGAATATGGATCCCACCGGTTCACATGCTCAACCATCAGTCCTAAGACTCCAATCGTAAGGCTCAAGCTCCAAGGGTGAAGGACTCGAAGTCGCCGTATTCGCTGATCGCAGCCTTCGCAGACTCAGCAAGACCCTCGAAGTAACTCCAGTCGACCCACTCCTTCCAGTCGTCCGGGTGAGCTTCCTTGAATGACTCGAACTGTACCCACCGGTGACCGGTACTGCCTGATGCGGCATGATATGCTCCTTCCTTTTCGCGGAGAAGGATCCCGCCTCCACGGTTCACGGGGACGAAGGCGCCGGTCTTACCGACGAACTCCATCTCAGGGTTCTCTTCTGTTCCGTTGTTGAGGTACAGAGCGGTGGTAACGCTCTTGGTTTCCGCCACGTCTCGAATATCCAGCTCCTCCTTCGAGAAGAGCTCCTTGAAGACGTAGGGGTGCTGGAACTGGGCGCCAGTAGCACTCCAGTGTCCGTCACAGTAGTCGACATAGACGGCCTTGTTCACGAGACACATACGGTCATAAGTGGCCTCGTGCTCGAAGGTGTAGCCGTACTTCTTGCCGAACTCCATGACCTTCTCGATGATCTCGGGAGTAGCCCTCGGGATCTTGATCGAGTCAGTCTTGATGTGCGCAACGTCGAAGCCCTGCTCCTGGACGAAGTGCTTGAGGTCTACCATGAATAGCGCACCTCTCTTCGCAACAATATTGTCCACGTTCCGCGGGTCCTTAAACGGATTGGCAAACTTCGCCGCAGTGAGGCCGTACACGGAGTTGATAACAATCTTGAGTGCGAAGGCCAGGGCCTCGTAATCGACGCCTTCCTCCAAGAAGGGGGCCAGAGCCCCATCGAGCAGTGCTCTGGCAGATTCGTCATCGTGGTGCTTAATCGCTACTCGGGCCTGCTTGATCTCGCTGAAACGCTTAGTGTATCGGTCTCCGAAGAGGTTGAGACACTCGATTGAAGTGGGATGCATGCTCGCAACGTCGAGAAGAGCGACGTCGACGTAAATCCCTTCCTCGGCGTAGACGTATCCGCCTTCGCCCACTTCTTCACCGCGGTAGGTAGACTTACCGAAAGAGTACTGATAGCCAGGAAATTGCTGTGAGAGATCGGTGTATACGAATTCACTCTGGGGGTTCCTGTTCTTCCCGAAGATAATGAACTGACTGTGCTTGTTCGTAGTGTCATTCGGCGTCAAACCAGACAGCTTGGCAAGCATAAGCCGGGCCTGCCAGTCCGCATGGAGGTGCTTGAAGACCTCCTCGGTTGCGATAACATCGTTATCACAGTACTCTGCCACCTCTTCCCAGCGCTCCTCCGGGACATTCTCATCCCAGGGAAGGCCGAGCTCCTGGTGATGCAACCCAAGTTCAATCTCCCACTTCTTGAGAGACATCTTCGTGGCTGCGAAGTCGTACACATCTGCGTAAGACAGGTTATAAGCCTCAACGAATCCAGCAGTGACACTGTTCTCGATGATCCTCTTACTCAAGTCATACAGCTTGGCGTTGTTGAAACCAAGTGTACGAGCGTAGAGGATATGGTTGTCGTACTTGCGGCAGTTGAAACCGACAAGACGCATCTCACAGAGGGCCTCGATCTCCTCGGGGGTGGGGTTAATCATCCGATGTACAGTCGGAATGCCCATCACCTTCCAGTTCACAAGGAACAGATTCGGGAAGACCTCGACATCGAAGAATACCAGCTCACCAGATGGGAATCCTACGACTTTCTCCTCAGGATCCTCGTTGGTGAACGGCATCTCCATCACAGTCTTGATGGCTGCGTCCGCTTGATGCGTCGAGTTCATGGCGAATGCGAGAATACGCGGCTTCAGATCCTTGACGTCGTAGATCATGTTCTGATCCTGGGCATCTCGGAGGATCTTGGCGATGAAGTCAACCGAGGGCTTGGTCGAGGGATGGATCTCCTTACGAAGATTTCTCTCGATCAGATCTCGTAGCTTCTTCTCATTCGACATGGTGGTCTTGTTTATCACTTTGCGCTCCTTAAGTGGCAACCCCTCCGAAATATGAGCTACCGGGATGTTGTTGCAGTGGGAGACCTTCCGCCTCAGAGAGGAGTCTCCCGTGAAGACCTTGATCTCAATGTCCTCGTCATAGAGTCTCGCCAGTTCAGTTGGGTCTCCATCGTAAATATAGTGGAGATGGACACCGTTTCCTCCCTGGCTTGTCTCCGCATACGTCGGAGGCCACTTCGAGGCTTCCTGAAGGTTCCGGTTTAGATCCTTCTTCCCATCGACCTTGATATCGAAGTCGATGACAATATGATTCTCTGGAACCTTGACGTAATGGACCTCGTGAGTATCGATGTCATTCAGCTTAGTGCGAACGTTCGCCCATCTGAATTGCGGAGTTCCGTTAGCCCCTGCCTGCTGAGCCGGGCACTCCATGAGCTGCTCGTCGAGAAGGGATTCTTCCTGGTCGAGATCGAGGGAATATGGCTCTTCGGGCTTAGGTTCGAGCTCTGGAGCATCGATGAGGTATGCCCTGAACCCATAGTACAGGCTTCGGAACCGATTTCCTCCTTGTCTAACTCGCTCATGGAATTCGTCGAAGTAGTCTCGTAACTCCTCTCGGAATAGGTGTCGACTCTTCGGATATGGGATATTGCTCTCGGCACAGTACTCCTTATACATCTTGTACGCCATGTTCAGCGTTACCTGATCCTCCTCCTTGAACTGGAGGTAGTTCTCGGCAACGAAGTTGAACACGACATTGGTGTTCATTAGCATGTCCTGTGGGCGATACCCATCGTAATAGTGTTTACCGAGACTTCGGTAGACCCCTAAGCAATGATTGGCAATCTTGCCTAATTCGTCCCGTACCTGTGTCATGAGCGTCTGGTACTCATCAATGTCCAGCTTATTTCCCGTGGGGGAGATATCAATAAGTCGCCGGATAATTCCCGACTTCGAGTCAGTGATCTTAACTGGCTTGTTAGTACCGATGAAAAGGAGCGCATTGATTCGCTTAGGATACCGACGAACGCCTTTCTCATTAATGAGAATTGTCTCGTGGGCGACGATGCTGTTAAGCAGCCCATTCGACTCGATTCGGGAGAGGTCTCCGTCCTGATCAATGGCCACGAGCGAACTCTTGGCGAGAGAGCTGGTCGCGAACTGATCTGACTTGGATCCAAGAGCTCCTGCATCGAACGTAGTTGTGTAGCCTTGGAATAGAAGCTCCAGAATATTGAGGATGGTTGACTTTCCAGACCCCGGTGGACCATACAAGACGGCAAATTTCTGAATCCTCTTAGAGTCCCCAGCCACGATGGAGCCGATGAGCCACTCAAGCTTTCGTCGAGCATCCTCATCATATAAAACCCCAACAAGCCTTCCCCAAGCGTCCGGCGAACCTTCCTCGATGGAGTACGGGAGCCTTGCGGTCGCATAGTCTTCCTTTCTAGGCTTACTATCCGCAAATATGAGCTTCGAGTTAAGCTCCTGTCCGTTGTCAGGCAGCCTGGACTTCCAGGTCTGGAAGCTGGTCCATAGTCCGTTGCTGTAGTTGGACAGAGGTTTTACAACCGTCTCGAGCTGGCCGTTGAGTTTCTTCTGGTGCTCGAAGAGGGACCGGTCCACAAACGTAGCGACGTCAAACTCGTCTGTAGACCAGAGCCCCTTCTCCTCATCCCATATGGCTTGGAAGTCTCGCCCCTGAATGAGAATATCCCTCGATCTCCCTACGAGGAACTCAGGGTAGATTTCCACCTTTCCACTTTTAGTGGTACGCTCGCAGATTCGGTAGAAATCCATGAGTCTCCTTTACATATAGTTCTCGTTTGCGTAAGCATTCATCTGGGCCCAGATCTCCGCCTTCCGCATATCACGTGCGCCATGCAGGGGAATAGCACGAAGCGGGAACATGGATCCGTGCCCCATCTTCGTGTAGTCCCGTGCATTGATCCGCTCGAGGATAGATTCGACTTCTTCCTCGTGGCGGGGGTTGAACAGTGCCTCATCGGTGTAGTCGTAGAGGCCACAGTTCTTCACCATCTCCCAGAAGTACCATTCCAGGGAATATGGCGTATCATCATCCTCGAGCATCATGTCCATACGCTCGGCCAAAGCGATGAACATCTCGAGCATAGAGCATTCCTGCTCGTTTAGCCACACATAGGACACATCGGGGTTGTCCCGAGTAAATGCCTTACGCAGCTCAATACCATCCAGTGCACGATTGATGTCGTTCGCGATCGTCACCTTGAACAGCGTCTGGTGCATGATCTCGAGCAGGCTCATATAGGATACGTCGGGGGACTCAGCAAGCCGAGTATCCCCCGTTCGATCCGCAAGCCACTCGAAATATGAGTTATCCGGTGCTGCCTCGATCATTACTCATCCTCGTAAGGCTCAACTCCGAGGACAGAATGCTCATAAGACTCGTCAATGAGAGTGATCTCAAAGTCCGCGTGGCGGCTCATGCTTCGGACGTAGATGATGGAATCGGATGCCGACACACCCGAGATGATGTTGTCGAACCACGATGTGTTCGCAAGGGGGATGCCTCGATTGTCGGCGAATACGTCATCCTCCATGTAATATGTTAGCTCGACATGCTCCTGGGCATTAGGAGCATTGTACTCAGCCTCAGTGATCTGATAAGCCTCAAAGTGCTGCCTATCGAGAGTACGCTTGGTTACTTCCTCCTGGTCGGAATCGTCCACAGTACTCGGAGAGTAATCCACAACAGCGTCCTGTACCACTGGTCCAGGTTCTGGTTCACTACTCTCTGGATCAGGATCCTCTCCCACCTTCTCTTTGTGCTTTGCTTCAGCAATTTCAGCCAGCTCCTTGTTGATCTCGATTGTTGCTTCCTGGAAGTCTCGCTCGAACTTGCGAGCAAGTACGACATATACGCCCACTCCGCCGGCGATAACTCCGGCTCCAAATGCGATAACTCGATCAAGCATATGCGCCTCAGATCTTGTCCCACATCACGCCGTCGACGTTGAAGTCCAGGGCCCACTTGGTAACGGTACGGCCATTCTTGTCCTCGCCCTCGAACATACCATCGAAGATGTTGAAGTCGACGAAGTCGTCGCCCTGGCCCTTGACCCATCCAGTCACGGCACCAGCAGGAGTATGGGGGAACCCGAGCATCTTGTAGACCTCGTTGAGGAAGATGTGCCCACGAGTCTGTAGAATGTCATTTGCATACTGCTGCTGGCAGTCCAGGTGAAGCTTGGCAAGATCCTCGTCAGCAGACCAGTTGATGTTGTCCTCGTCAAAGATAACGCCATAGGGAGAAACACCATCGACGGCAGTAACCGCCTCGAGAGTCATCTCGTCCTTGGTGAGGTCCTCCTGAGGAGTGGAGACGAGCGCGTCGAGCACAGCCTCCTTACCGAACTTAGACTCGATCTTCTTCTTGTAGGTCTTGAATGCCTGGTCGACGGCCGCATACGCAGCAGCCAGAGAAGCATTCCGCTTAAGCATGATCCCGTGACTAGTGGCCAGCGAGACAATGGAGGCCGCCCCAAGAATCAGGGCGGGGGCGTAAAGCTTGACCAGCTTGGTGGTCATTCGGGAGTAGAGGACAACCTTGTCGTGAGTGGCGTCCTTGTCCGTGAGCTTTCCGGCCTCGTGAGCCTCGTGGACCTTGACGAGAAGAGCAGCCTCCTCAGAAATGGTCTCCTCCACCTTGAGGGTGGCCTTGGAGGCGAGAACGGTGGTTCCAATAAAGCCAGCAGTGCCGGCAGCGGTCAGGATTGTCGGAGCGTGCTTGCTGAGCACCAGCCCAGCTCGACCGACGAAGCGGGTAACGATTCCGAGATTCATTTGATACGTCCTACTTCCTTGAGTCGAAGATAGATAGCGATTGCCTGGTCGTCTTCCATGCGTTCAACACGGCGACGCCACTTGTCTGAATATGGATAGGCGGCGATAAGCTCAAGCCGCACTTGCTGAGGATTCATCGTGCATTGATGTGATCAGGTTTGGGGAGTTGCAGCATGTAGCCTCGACGGCTACGGATCACCGACATGTACCGGGCCGAAGTCCAACCCCAGTTCTCGTCAGTGTATTCGGTAGTGATTCCGCACAGGTCGTACAGGTCCGCAACGGTGGCAAGACCGTACTCCTCGATGAGGTCTCCGAGTCGGTCGATAACGAGATAAGCCTCGTCTCTGGACTCAAGTTCAATCTCCGAGAAATCATGGTAGCGACGGGTGCGAGGAGAAGCATCTCGTCGGTTGCCTGGCGCCATGCCCGGTCTAGAGTACGAGCCGTAGGAGACTCTGGGTCCTGAAGATCCGCTGCGTGAGCGAGGCGAAGACTCTCCGAAGAGGAGACGCTCCACCCCTTGCGAAACGAGGTCCGAGAGAGTGTTCTTAATAGCTGGGATCGCAACGTCGTAAAGTAGATACTGGCCAACATTCTCAATATCCTCTCCGACGAAAGCCGCCACGGCCTTTGTCCCGAAGCTCTGCTTCTTCTTGGTTGCAGGGGTTGATGTTACCTGCTCGATCTTCTTGCGCTCAGTGGTCTTACTGTTCGATGGTAGATTTGGGCGAATGGGTGCGTTAGCCAAGGTGGCTCCTTTCAAAAGCGATGGGGGCCCCAGATTTCTCCAGGGCCCCCAAATATATCAGAGCTTGTCGATCTCTTCCTTCTTCGCCTCTTCCTCGAGCTGCTTGTACTTGGGGTCGTTCATCACAGACTTGATGACGCTGGCGGGCATGATGCCGTCGTAGAATGCCTTGACGACATGGGGTTTCTCCATAAGCTCCTCGAAGAATGCCTCATACTCGGGGCTGTTGAGGAAGGCCTCCTTAATGACCTCGTTCTTGACGAAGCGGTCGCCCTGGCGCTCACCATAGGCGGATCCCACAAGATCGTCGATGTACTTGATCATCGTGAGACGGTCCTCGTTCTCAGTCGCCACCTTGAGCATCTGCTCGAAGGACTTTACGCCCTCATACCGGCTGATGAACTCGAAGATCTCTCGACGGGAGAGGTTGAAGTAGAGCTTCTTGGTGGTGGGCTCGTCGTCGAAGAAGCCCTGGACTCGGATAACGTGGGTGAACATATGTTGGTTTCCTTTCAGTTGATCTTGAAGTAGTTTTCCTTGGGAGCGACCAAGAAATCGATGGTTAGGACAGGCTCCCCCTTCTCAGTAAGGAGAGATCCGAATTCCACGGAGAGGGCGTTGGGATCAGACCATCCCACAAGCTCACCGGCGGACACTGGTGGAATACCAAGTCCGGCGTAGAACTCGTTAAGGGAAGCGTAGCACTCTGAGTTGAGCTGTCCGTTGATGTTGTTCTCAACTCGACGGATGGTTTCAATGTCCGACTTGAAATACCGCCCCGAGAAAGTATCGTAGCACAGAACATCTCCTGATGAGGCCACAAGCACAGTTCCGGGAACTGGTTGACCAGCCTCCTGAAACGATTTCTCTGCAACGCGGGCCGCAACCTTCTGTACGTCCTTCGGCTTAACCACGTCCGCCACCGCCTCGCGATATCGTCTAAACGCCGCCTCTGAACCCGAGTAGGCCAGCGCAAACGCCGCTCCACGAGCATACTGGATACGGTTTGCCGCGACAATCGATACCAGAGTTGCAACCCCTGCGATGGCCGGGGGAATGTAAACCCGATAAGATATTGCGAACTTCTCCCGCCAGGAGAGGTCCTCCGGCGACCTGAGGTTAGCTTCGCAATAATCGGCAATCCGTTCAATGGCGAGCGTTGTAGACTTCGCCGTGAGGATGGCTGTAGCGACGGTCCCAACGCATGCGGACGCTGTGAGAATCGCCGGCGCGTTTGCCTTGATAAATTGCGTACAACTGTTCGCATTGATCACTTGTCCTCCTTGCCTAGATACGTGTCGATCTCCATCCTTACAAGGGACTGGATGTCCTTACGAGTCATCGTAAGAGGATCCTTACTCTCCCGATAGGCCTTGAGCCAAGTACCGATCAGGGCCATTAGCTGCGTCCAGAGAATGCAGATAGTGAGGGCTCCGAGAATATACAGTGTCCACCAGATGATGCTCATGAGTGCTTCCTTTCCAGCTTCTTAAGCTTGGGTGTCAGTTTCCAGTTCTGTGGATTGCCGACGCAATCCAGGATATAATCCGGCGTAAACTCCCATACACCATTCTCACGAGGGAAGTGTCGGAAGTCGATCGAGTCTGCTGCCATTCGTCGGAGGTACTCTCGTCGGTCGTCTCCTCGAGCAAATGCGCGAGCTTCTCCGGTTGTTCCATCAACACCCAGGTAGAGTACGGACAAAGCGTCTCCGACGACGATGTCTTGATGTCTCCCCAGGAGCTCCATGACTCCTCCGACTGTGAGGATGACGACTCGGTTAGGTCGGGATGAACTGCGAACAAGTTCCTCTCGAGGTACACCATACCGCCATCCTCGGAAGGTTTCGACACAGAGGAGGTCGCCCCGTGCTTCCCATTCAGCAAACGCTTGATCTTTGAGGAAGTAGTAGGAAGAAAGGCCTTCTCCCACACGCTTAGGTCTGGTCGTGGCAGTTCGTACGGCATGGTATCCCTCGTTTTCTACGAGTTCTTTCTGGAATGTCGACTTGCCCGAACAGCTCGGGCCGAGTAGAACTACTAGCATCACTCAATCACCAGCGCAAGTGCTAGTACGATCAAGGATAGGACAACCATGCAAGTCGTCCAGATAACCTTGACGACGAGAGGCCCGGCGATAAGCCAGATGTAGACGATCGAACAAATGATCGCCCCGAAGAGTAGAATGGCAATGAGGCTCATGATCAGCCACACTGCTCCATCCCAGTCGAACATAATGTGCTCCTTTCTAGTTCGACAAAGCCTATACCCCATGTCGGGGTATAGAGCTGGATTACCAGCGGTTGAGTCGGTTGTCACGACGCGTGATGAATCGCTGCTGCACACTAAGAACGTGCTTCATACGGCTGTTCGCACCCCTGCCAATAAAGCAGGATGCGAGAACAATACCGAGAATGAAGGTCACGGTCTTGATGGTAGAAACGAGAATGCGGGTCATGATGTGGTCCTTTCAAACGGAGGGGTTTCATAATACACCCCGTTTTTCTCGCGGACTACAGATGTAGTGTCAATCCCGCCCCAAGAACAGACAAGACCACAAGGCCCACCATGAGCCCCGTCTTGATGAGGATTCCGAGTCCGAGCGCGATGATGATAAGTACGCTCGTGATGAGGAGTGCGCATATAGCCGCAAGAGTCCAGTCATTCATGTCAGTCCTTAGCAGTCGTCGGCGATCATAAAGGTGTATCCGCAGACAACCATCCCGCAGATACCAACAACAGTTTCGGTGAAGATCTTCTCAGACAGAGGGGCAGAGATCTTGTCCCAGACAAGGTATCCGAATGCCGCGAAGAAGATCACTATCATGAGAGAGGCTAGGTATTTCATTTCTTGTTCATCTTCCTAAGCTCGAGCCAGATGAGTAGTAGCAATCCATAGATTCCGAGCCATTGACCAAATTCCATAGTGCATCCTTTCTTGAGAAAAGCCTATAACCCAGGTCGGGTTATAGGTGAGAGGTCAGTCGTCGGAGTCGGACTCGGCGGCGTCGATCTCGTCAAGGTCGTCGTGCTCAAGCTCTTCGGATTCCTCGATCTCCGGTACCGAGCGGATTGCCATCAGAGTCAGAGCGGTGCCTGCTGCGAATACAGCGGCTCCAGCAATGATCTTGGAGGCATTCCGCTTGATAGCGGGAACGAGAGCGTCCTTGTTGAACTTGAACTCGATGACCTTGTCGTTGGTCTCGACGGTGTCGTTGGTGTCCATGGTGGTTCCTTTCGAGTAGAGGGGTCTCATATAAGGGTCAGTTTTTTACGCGAAAGCCTATACCCCAAGTTAATGGGGCATGGCTGCAGACTAGAGCTTGGAGTAGATGGGATACTTTGCCATCTCTTCTTTGCGCTTCGCCTTGTCGAGCTTTTCCTGGAGGATCTTATTTCTGCAAGCAAGCATGTCGACTCTACACTTGAGAGTGAAGGTCTGGTGCTTTTGCTCGTTATAAGCAATCCCATAGAAAATCGTGAGCATGGTTGTGAGCGCTAGAGCGATGTAAAGCATGGTCTTTCCTTTCGTAGGTCTTCAATATACGCAAGGAATTCGTCGCGAAAAGCCTATACCCCTTGGTAGGGGTACGGCTCTGTATCAGAATGAGATACGGTTCTTGAGGTCCTGAATCTTCTTGGCTTGCGCCTGGTTCGTCTTGACTAGGTCCTCTATAAAGATCTGGTTCTTGTGATTTGCCTCAAGGAGATCCATATTCCGCTTGCGGAGGCGAATCAGCTGCGTCTTGAGCTGGTGCGCCTCTTCAAATGCGAAGTACGAGATCACCGCAAGGGCGATGATAAGAACCGAGAGTCCGATGAGGGCGTAAGACATGGTGCTTTCCTTTCAGAGTAGGGTCTTCATTATACACTGAGTTATACTTGCGAAAAAAGAAAAGCCTAGATCCCATGGCGGGATCTTTGGCTGTGAGGTTAGTAGGGATCAGAATTCACGGGTCTTCTTGCCGAAGATTTCACCGACAATCAGCAGAGCGCTGAGGACGATGAAGGGGATGGCAATGAGAGCAGCGAGGGTGAACATTGTGGTTCCTTTCTAGGGTCTTCAATATACACCATGTAAATTCTGCGACTCCTGTGACTAATGTGACTAAAAACATAAACGCGGGAAAATTCTCCGAAAGCCTATACCCCTTGTTTAGGGGTAGAGACTTGTCAGAGATAGATGTGGTCGTACTCAGTCGAGCTCAGTCCAGTTGCAGCAAGCTCCTCAGCGTAGTCGAGGGCGGCCTGTGCAGCGGCGGGAGAGAGGTTCATGAGAGTATCCTTTCTATGTCAGGGTTTCATTATACTCTCCGTTTTTCTCGCGGACAAAAAAAGATAAGCCAAGCCCCCCATGCGTGTAGCACAGGGGGCCTGACGAATCTCAGAAGGGCTTGACCTTCATGATGAGCCCGAATGCCTTCGAGCTGACGACAGCAAGTCGCTCATACTGGAGGACGGCTAGGATACCGGCCATCGAGGTGACTGCACCGAGAATTGCATCCTTGCTGAGCTTCTTGCTCTCGCCAAGGGCTTTGGCTTTTGCAAGAGTCTCAACATTGCGAACAATGGTGGTGTAGTCATCCGAGGCAGGATCGTGAAGCTCGGCATCCTTCAGAGCTGACTCGATGGTCTGCTGAATGGGGTCGGGGTTCTTCATAGTGGCTCCTTTCTAGGGTTTCATAATAGGGTAGGTTTTTCTCGCTTAAACCTGCTTGACGTCCAGTGTAACCTTCCCATTCCGGAGCATCTCACCGACGCCCTGATCGAAAGTGGCGTGGATACCCTGAGACTCGTCCACGTGCAGAGCCCCAGAGGGCTGATTACCCGTGTACTTGTTCGAGCTGACACCCAGAAGCACACCCAGGAAGGTGTCAACTGCAGCAATCGTCCCAGCGACCTCAGTCGGGTAAGGCAGATTCCACAGAGCAGCCAGAGTGAGGTAGAGCGCAGAAGTCGCCGGAAGGGCAACCAGAGCAATCCACTTGAGGATGTCGTAGGACTTGTTCGTCATCTGTTTCTCCTTGAGGTGCTTAGCCATCTTGTTTCTTCTTTGCGGGAGGTCTGGGAGTGGGGACGACTGGTAGGCGCTTGACCTCATCGACAATCCTCTCGGCAAGCCCGTTTCCTCCAAACTCGGAGTATGGCTCATAGAGGTACTTCATGAAATCCTCATACTCGTCGAGTGTGAGATAGCCTCGATGAAGATATGTCTTTCCGACATAGACGATGCGGTCATGCGCCATACCAAGCAGCAGCTGGGTACTGGCTGACTTCCTTTCCCCGCGCTTCATAATCCATGCCCAGATCCCGGATGAGCCCAGTATCGAGAACACGATAGCCAGGCTCATGTCTAGGACTGGATTAAGACCAAAGTGCTGCATGTCATCCAATCGCGAAGTAAGGACGGACGCCCTGCTCAGAGGTGTAGGCTGCAGTGTACTCAGATGCGTCAGTACCAACATAGATCGAGGAGTTCGTCGTAGCGATGTCTCGAGTCCAGAAGTTACTCTCACAGGCGATGTACTGCTTAGCCAGCTCGAAGATCGGGAAGCGTCCGATAGCAAGATCCCCTCGCTGGAAGTCGTGCCTCGAGAGGGCCTGACGACCAAAGATCATGTCCTCGGTCAGAAGACCCGCCGTGTGAGCTAGCCAGTCCGAGCTCGTGATCTGAGAGAGGTTGTTGTACGATGTCGGGAACTTCGTCAGTGGCTGAAGAACGTTACCCGTACCGAAAGCGCCCTGAGCCGTAGAAATGGCTCGGTTCAGACCAGTTCGGCCGATCTCAAACGAGGTGAACGCCGTCGGGATGTTGTTCGTGTCGTTGTATCGGCTCGTGTATAGAGGCTGGTCTGGAAGGATGACCACGTGGTGGCGAAGGAACTTTGGGTAGCCGATTCCGTAGAAGTAGTCGAATCCCGCAATTCGCCAAGTAACACCATTGATCGACCAGTAGTCGCCGAGGAACATGTTGTCGAATGTTCCATTTCGAATCGACGTAAGGTAGGGGTTCACATTGTTACCAAGCGATCCCCCTCGGAACAGAGAGTTGTGAAGACCGCCATTCCCTCGGCTGGCAATCTGGAACAGAGTGCTGGTGTTGTTCAGCGCCGAGTTGATATTGACGAGCTTGCTCTCATTGGTACCAACCCGGGACTCGATGTTGGAGATCTTCAGGTTCTGCGAGGTGTCAGAAGCCTTCAGGTTAGCAACTTCGGTAGCGGTGTTCCCACCAGCCTGAGTCAGTGCGTCACGAACAGCCTGGAACCAGGTATCGAACTCGCCCTGTAGCTTATTCTGAAGAGCCGTTAGATCGATCGTATTCGAGGGACCCCCAATGTAAGGAGCCCCATTAGCGCCACCGTACCCTACTCGAGATGAGACCTGCTCCGGAGAGATCTGGCGAGAAGCCTTGAGGACTCGGATGTTAGCGAGAACCATGTACTTCTTGCCGGGGACATCGTTTGGCAGGGGAGCCTGAGGAGTACCCGAGGCAGTGCCTGTGAGTACCTCAAGACGTGCGCTCCGGACAGCCTTGTTGTTGTCAACTGACAGCACAACCGAGTCGATACGATCCAGCGATGCGTGAGCAGCAGTAATAGTCAGCTTCTCATCCGCGGTATTCTCGACCCACTTGCGGTTGAGCCACGCCTTACCGGAGCCGACATAGACAGCCATCTCGTTCGTACCGGGACGCACCAGGAAGTGATCGCCGACATTAGGGAACACGCCGTCCGAGATAATACCATCGAACAGGGAACCGAACTGGTCTGCGTCGTAGACCCTGTCTCCGTTAACTGAATTGTAGAATCCACTAGATAGAGGCATTTGCGAAATCTCCGTCTCGAGGCTCGATCACGATGCCGGGCCCCTTTCGTAGGTAGTTGAGACGGAATGTGTCACCCGTCCACTTGTTTCGAGAAGCCATCGAAATGGCAGGCGTCTGAGTGAAACCACTGTCGGTCCAAGCCTCCGTCATCTCAGTGAGCTGGGCCTCGATGGGCTGTCCACCGTTTGTGGGCACGTAGTACATGACATCACCCACGACAAATCCCTTACGATACTCGACATTCGAGAAGTTGTCAATCTTACCGGACATAATGCCCAGAGGATTGTACTTCGGGAACATGGCGTCCAGCACCCAGTAAGGATACCACATCTCGGTCAAGGCAGAAACCATCTGCTTCTGCGCCGGAGTCAGAGCCTTCCAGTCCTCAGCCTTATAGGGCTTGTGGACCTGTGTATTATCCCACAGGGCCTCACGACGATCTACGCCGTCTCCATAGCGAAGTCGGTGCTCCCTACGGTGAGTAGTGCCATCAGCAATCCAGTTATCATTCAACTCGACGTCGCCAGAGTCGAAGACCTCAAAGACGACGTTCTTTGAGTCGAGGATAGAGTAAACCGCCTTAAAATCCGTGAAGTTCTCGTTCTTGTCAGAGAGCACGATTGTCTCCACAAGTCGAGGGTGTCTGACATAGGTGTGAAAGTTCCCCTGCTCCCAAGTTACTCGGTAGTAGAGGGGGTATCCGTTAGGCTTGCAGGCCTGGAGGATCTGTCCGAATGGCTCGTTAAGCGGGCACCGGTTCCAGACAACCCACTTGCCATCCTGGAGTTTCTGCCCTGTGTCGTTCACATAGGCGTACTCACTGACCTCAGGGTCTGTGTGGAAAGTCCACCCTGGAAGTGCTCGAGAGGCACCTGCAGACGCCCCAAGGTGATTGTTAGCCATCTGCTGAGCGAATAGCTGAGCGTTGAACTTCTGCTGTGCATCAGGCTTGATGAAGGTCTTGTGCTCTAGGACTCGCCAGGTGTAGACGCTCTCGAGAGATCGACCAGAGTAGGTGTGCTTGTAGCTACCATTGTTCTGCTGGTCAATAGCACAGGTCTCGATCACCATCACAGTATCTGTATCGTCTCGAGAGATGAAGTTCCCCAGACGGTACATAGGCACTGAGTCAGTCGTGAAGACCGCCAGCTCGAACTGTCCGAAGTCATAAGCTCTCTCAGTCCAGTTCAGCGAGATGAAGTCGTCTGGAATCTCGCGTGTGTCCTTCCAGTCCAGACGGTTTCTATAAAACAGATGCATTAGACGCCCCTATACAAGGTCTCGTATTCGATAGAGATATCCATGTCATTTGGATTCCCGACGAACTGAAGCCCGATCGTATTGACCCCTGGGTGGAGCTTGATCCACTGACTCTTGATGTCGAGAACGCCGGTGATGAACGACTCCTTTCCGCCAGCAATGTGCTTAACAGACTTCTTGGCCGGTCGAGTATCCAGCACTAGCTGCTCGCCACGGTAGAAGTCCTTAACCTTATTGATGATCATTGCCTCATCGTAGGTCTGGTTGATCACGGTCAGGTTAGACACATTACCATTGAAGGAGAAAGTGATAACGACGCCGGTCTCAGCATCGCCAAGGTAGTTAATGTCCTTACCGGAGGAATTGGACAGGTCGCCGAAGATGAGCTCCTTCGGGTTGTCTCCAGAACTGAACGGGAACTGGAACAGAGGTGTAACGTCGTTAAATCCAACCAGCCCAGTGATGGACGGGGAGTTCGAACGCCAGTATGGGTCGATAGCAATAAGAGAAACCCCGATCTCCTGCCTCTCAGAGAAGATGTTGGGCTCGACAGACTCAACGATCATGCTGGACTTGACGGCTACCTGACTAGTCACGACTCCGAAAGTAATTGTCTCCCCGACCGGGAAGAAGTTGTAAATCTTTCGGCGTTCAGTCTGAACATCTTCCCCGACGGGGATGAGGGTGAGAACCACATTACGAGTCCCCACCCTCGCCCCCTTCAGGAATGCCCCATCAATCAGCGCATACCGCTCCAGACTGAGTTCCGTCTTGACTGGACCAAGACCGGTAATCTCTTTGACTGCGATACCGGAGCTCCAGGGGTCGAATAGATCAAGATTGAGGGATTCGCCCCCCTTGGTGATAGATGAGACTTCGGTGATCATACAGTCAACGCGTCCTTTGCCATGGCCAGCTGCGTCTTGGTGTTGCGGTAGATGTCCGCAGCGTCAAGGGCCTCTGGCGAGTTGTTTGTCTGGTTGAAGGTGATGTTTGTGGTGCCATTTTGACTGTTCTTGTCGTCGAACTTGGCATCCACAGGAATTGTAGGCCGTGCACCATTCGCTGCGCTGAGCGTGGTGCCAATGGAGGGCATTAGGCTGTTGATACCCTTTGCCTGCTTTTGTATCTCCTCGAGGTTGAGGACTGGCTTGACTTCCGGCTTGTAGGACGGGTCTTCCTCGATGAGTTCATTGACTCCCTCGAGTGCCTGAGACAGAGCCTCATATGCGGTCTTACCCATTCCCTCACTGGCGTTAGCGATGTTCTCATGCTCGGCACGGATACCGATAGCGAGACCCTCACCCATGAATCCACCAATAGTCTTCATGAGTCGTGAAGGAGAGGCAATACCCAGGTAGCTTTTCATCTTAGAGATACCATTCTTGGCGCCCTGGACCAGCTCAGAACCGATCTTCCACGCCTTGGATGCGAGTCCGCCAGTCACACCATCGATAATCGCCCACGCAATCTCCTTACCCACTTGGCGGAACCGAGCTGAGTAGTTATTGATTGCATCTCGGACACCCTCGAGGAACTTGAGGATGGTCCAGACGGCCTTATCGATGATTCGTCCGGCGTTATTACCAATACCCTCGAGGAAGTTGACAATCAGATCCGCACCAGCATTGATGATGTTCTGCATGTTATCAGCAATGCCCTGGATGAACTTAGCTACTGAGTCAGCACCCTTAGATCCGAACTCATATGCGTGATTGTCCAGCTCTGTCAGCAAAGCGCTGATCAGTGTGAAGATCGCCTGAACCACTAGCGGAGTATTGGCAATGATCGCATAGAGTAGCGCACCAATTAGCTTAGCCATTGCTACACCGACCTCTGGGGCCTTTTCCCCAAGAGTAACGATAAACGCAGTAATGGCGAGAGCCAACTGGATAGCAAGGTTCGGAAGGATCTCAGCGAGACCCTTGAGTCCGTTGATCAAGACCACGAATGCTGCTGCACCCGATGTAGCGCAGATACCCAGAACTGCTGCGAATGCCGCTAGACCGATCGAGATCGGCAAGAGGGCAATACCGAAGGCTATCAGTACCGCCGTCAGCAGAATCAGACCTGGAGCGACCAAGTCGGCAATGAATGCTGCAGCGAGGAGCACTGCAAGGCCGCCAGCGAGAGCAACCAGGCCGATTGCGACCTGCATCCACGACAGCTGACCAAGTCTCTCGATAGCCATTGCGAACAAGAGCATGCTCGAGGCGGCAAGTGCAAGCCCGGCGGCACCTTCCGTAAAAGCATCTGCAGCGGCCATAGCGAACACAAGGATGGCCAATCCTGCTGCGAAGGCTATCATACCTTGTGCTAGCTTGATGATATCCATCTCGCCGAGCTTCTCGATAGCGTAAACAAACACGATGATAGCCGCAGACATTGCTAGAATGATGGCTGCACCCTTACCACTTCCTCGACTGGCTACGTTAACCGCCACCGCAAGGACGGCAATAATCGTACTCAGGGAGATAACACCCTGAAGAAGCTTACCCATATCCATGGTACCTAGAAGCCAAATAGCCAAGACCAGAATATTTACCGATACAGCTAGCGACATCAGGATCGCAGCGCCCTTGCCCATGTAGGGGTTCTTACTAACGATAACCATAAACCCAGCAAGAGCTGCGATGATAGCTGACAGAGCAATCACACCCTGAAGAGCAGTACCGGTCTTCATGGACCCGAGCAGGAATACAGCACCGGCAAGAAGCACACATGCTACAGCTAGCCCGAGCAGAATATTGGCACTTGGCTGCATGCGCTTAGCATTCTTCTGAACTGTCTCCATGAACTGGGTTAGCACAGTAAGGATGACCAGAAGTGCCATGACACCCTGCATAGCCGAGGCTGGGTCCATGTTTCCGAGCATCTTTACTGCAACGGCCATGATAACCATCGCCACAGCGAGAACAGTTAGAGTGCCTGCAATACCCTGAAGCTTATCGTGGTCGATCTTCTCCATCTGCTTCATTGCGAATGTCAACATCGCAAATAGGGCGCCTAAAGCAGTGATGCCCTTGATCAGCTTGGGGAATGGGACCAGTGACATGATAATCAGTGCGGCCGCGAGAATCAGAAGCGCAATAGCGATCTGCTTCAGAGCCTCGGCCTTGATTTGCTCAATGAAGGCATCCAGCGTCTCAGTTAGCTTATCGAAGAAGTCCTTCAGCTTATCAGCAAGGCTACCGATCTTGTCGAAGTTCTTCTTGAACGAGTTCATCCAGCTAGTAATGGCAACTAGAGCACCGCCACCAAGAACCGTGAGCAGAATTCCACCCATGTCATAGGACTTAAGGTTCTCATTTGCGTTCTTCGCTGCCTCACCGATACCGCCAAACATCTTGTTGACGGCTTCCTTGACCTTTGGGGCCACGGTCTGGGTGATGAACTCCTTGACCTCAATAAGCTTCTTCTTGATGGCGTCGAAGATCTCGGGAAGATGGAGGCGGTCGGCCATCCGCTTAATATCATCCATCCACTTGAGGATGAAGTTCTGCTTAGCGGCTTCCCCGGCATCCTTAGCAGCCTGAGCGGTAGCGGTCCCAACTGATGCGACAGCACCAGCGGCAGCCGTAGCCTTACCTGCGACATCACCCTGGCCGTTGACCCAGTCTCGGAACGATAGGGCCAGGTCCTTGACCTTCTGCCCGGCCGTGTGGGCAGTGTTGGAAAGTTTGTCCCAAGCACTGCTATTTTGAATCTTCTGCCAGACTTCCTCCAGAGCTTCCTTCAGCTCGATGAGTTTGGCCTTGAGCCACTCGACTCGGTCGGCGATCTTCAGCTTCTCGCCGAGGGCGTTGAACTTCTCGCCTAATTTGGCGATGACTTCCTCTGTATTGGACACATCACCGAAGTCGAAGCCCTTGAAGTAGTCAGACAGAGCCGCCTTACCGGCGTTCAGCTTCGCCTTTAGCTTGTTGCTGATGCTCTGCCCAAACTCATGAAGCTTGTTCTTGGCCTTATCGATACCGCTGTGCAGAGATTCCATCGCAGCGGTGAACTGTTGGCCGACAACGGAATTCTTGAGCGCTTCCTTGACCAGACCAAATTTGGACGAGAGGTCCTTTAGTGTCTGTCCGAGCTTGGTAACTTTTCCGCCGATGTCCAGCCACATGATGAAGTCGTGAATCTTCTCCACGACCCACTTGATAGCCTTGCCGACGAGGTCGATCGGTGGAAGAAGGAGCTTCAGAACCTTTCCACCAAGATCGAGGCTTGCGAACCACTTGTCAAACCAGTGAATTGCCTTCCCGAGCATCTTGGTGATCTGGAATATACCAGAGTTTACTCCAGTAAACGCCGGGAACAGTGCGCTGATTATATGGCCAGCAACTGTAAAGATTACCTGACCAACTTCAGAGACAATTGTCCAAAGAATGTGGAATACCGAGAGAAGCCCGGTGAATGTCCACTCGAGTTTATCGGCGAAGTTGTCGGTGATAATCAGCTTCTCTGTGAAATCCGCAAAGGCCTTGGTCATGTTGTATAGACCTTGAGCCGATGGACCAGAGAACACATTATAGAAGGCGCTTACGACCTGACCGATCACCTTCACTAGAGCAGAGAATATGTTCTGAAGGCCCCGAAGCAGCTCTGTCCGACCGCCTAGGGCAGCCCAGGCTTTCAGGGTTGCGTTTCGGGCATCTGACATCTCACTGATAAGGCTGCCGACCCAGTTACCAACTGAGGTAAACAGAACCTGAGCATCTGCGAAGTCACCGATGAGGATTCGCCATGTCTCAGCCCATCCGGAGCCAAGAACCTCCTGCCAGGTGCCAATCATCTGCGTAAAGGTTCGAATCTGAGTGGCCGAGTCACTAGCGTTCTGAGCCAATTGCTTAAGCTTGGCGGCCTGCTCCTCAGAGTAACCCATCTCCATAATCTGGGCCTCAGATAGGTCGTTAGTCATGACTTTCAGAGTCTGAAGCATGACCTCAGAGGTGAGCCAGCCCTCCTGCAGAGACTGCCGGAAGCTCCCCTGCTTAGCGATGGCGGCATCAACGCCAGTGTTCATGATTCGAGAGGTCTCGATCAAGGCGTCCTGGAACTGTTTACCACCGATACCAGTGTGCTCCATAGAGAGCCAGTCCTGGAGCTGGACCTTACCAGCACTCATAGCCTGAGCAAGCTGATAAGTAGCTCCTGCCGCCTGCTGGGCATTCGCGCCAGACAGGGCAGCCATGTTGGAGAAACCCTTGACCGCCGTGGTGGCGTCCTCAAGACCAATACCAGCAACCGTGAATGTACCAATCGAGTTGGTCATCTCGGTGAAGTTGTAGATAGTCTTGTCTGCGTAGCTGTTCAGCTCGTCAAGGGCGGCATTAACCTGGTCCAAAGTGGTGCCATTTTGACTGGTGTTAGCCAGAATGGTCTGGACCGCATTAATCTGAGTCTCGTATTCCTTGAAACCATCAATTGCCGGCTGAACCATCTGTTGAAGGATGGACTTACCCGCATCGATTGCTGCAGCGCCGATTCCACCGAGAGCTGCGACGCCAATCCCCTGCATGACTGACATATTGGAAGCCGCATCGACCGCGGAACGAGCCAGGTCGCCGAGAGTGGTATTCCTGGCGATCTCTCCGACTCGTCTGAGGCCATCCGCAGCCCCATCCATCTTCAAGGCTTCCTTAATTCGGTCCATACTGGACGCAGATTCCTTGATTGCGGATAGGAACTGCTTGTTATTCATCTTGAGCGAGACTACCCGCTCGTCAATAGTTGCCACTACTTAGTGACCTCCTTCCAGGCCTTAGCTGCGATCTTGTCGAAGACAGGCCGGATCGCGGGGTTGATGTAGTCTCGACCAACAACGTAACCGCCATTGCGGGTTCCGTGGCCGTATTGGATGAGTACGGCGATGTTAGCGCCTTTATTCACATGGGAATTAGTCCATGTGATCTTCCAGTTGTTACCTTTTCGAGTTACCTCATAGTCCCAACTGGCTGCGGTCTCTCCCGACTTGGAGGGGGTCGCCGCCTTAAGAGCAGAAACCCCCTCCTTGCCGAACTGATTCATGATCAGAGCCAGATCAAGCTTGGTCATTCTATCAAACCAGTTTCTGGTCATCTTCCAGTCTCCCTGGCTCTCGATCGTGATCATGATTCTCCTAAACTAGGCTCTCTGTCAAGATGTTCGCAACTCCAGAGACCATACACCCGGCAGCGCCCTTCTGCATTGCCTGGTTGTACTGCTCTCTAGTGGCACAGACGTGGGCCCATACCGGTTTGCCCAGAGCAAGGGTCTTGGTCCAGGTCTGCTGGTCAGCCTCGAAAGACATACCTAAGTAATCCCATGGTCCGGCCCAGCCATTTAGGCGTCCGTCAGCAACATGTTCGGGATACGAGTATCCCCAGCACTTCCATCCATCGGCTTTCCACTGGTTGACGAGCCATGTGGCATCGACAGAGAACTTCCAGATAATTCTCTGCTTAGCATCAGAAGGGAAGAACTGCTTAAGCTCCTGCCACTTGGTCGCTGAGTATTTCGGGTCGAGCACGGTGATGTGACTCGAACCGTATGCCCGGAAGTAGTCCTCGACCTTCATGATGGGCTCGCCGACGGTCTTGAACTTCCGGATCTCATCCCAGGTCATTTCAGTGACAGGGGTGTTTGGAGCGGTAGGATCCGTTCTCTGAAGGGTGCGATCATGGTTCAGGAACCAGATCCCGTCCTTCGAACACTGACAAGATACCTCAAGAGCGCCAGCTCCGAACATAACCGAGTTGGTATAGGCTCTTATCGAAGCCTCAGGCCAACTAACTGATCCACCTCGATGAGCAACAAGGAATCCCTTGGTGATCATCATGGTCCCAATGTCTGGGTACCCCTTCGGAACAGCTCGCATATGAGCCGGGGTCTCGGAATCATCCGCCTCATAGACCGTGACGAGCCCTCGTTCCCCGCCGACAACCTCGACCGTGGGAGCAGCATCCTCCTGAGCCGCGGGATCGATCATCGGTGTGAAATACACCCAGGCCCATGCCGTAGCATTTGGGATTCCTGTGATCTTCTCTGTCTCGCCGACCAGAAGCGCGGACCATGAATCAGTTGTAGAGTTCGTTCCGGCATTCCACTTGTTAGTTGTGGTTCGCCAGTCGGTTAGAGGGGTTCTCTTGTCGCCGTGGTACTGTCCGGCGACCAGACCGAGTCTCTTCGGGTCGATCTCAGGGAGTCCGGCCTGCCAGGTATGGATGTCGAAATCCTTGACGCCGCGGACAATGATCATTAGCGCTCGCTCCCGAGCTCCAGAGGCTACCGTTCCGCCGAACTGGACACCGAGAGTGTCTTGGGGGGAAGTGACCTTCTTAACCGCAACATATCCCGACCGTCCAGCAGCGTTGTTCTGAGCCGCGACTACCCATCCGGCTGGTGGACGAGCAGCAGTGTTGCCGAACTGCGATGCGTAAAACACCACAGCAACGTCACCCCACTGGGATTGAGCCATCAAGTCTGGCATGGACCCGCCCATACCTTCGCCGACAGCTCGAGATACGAACTCAATCCCCTCAGGAGGAGTTGGATACACCTCGAGGCTGTGGATTAGGATGTCGTAACCAGTCGATGGAACCTGAATGGACGGAAGCCACAGAGGGTAACTACTATCTGGAAGAACGATGTCGAGATCGATCGTCCGTTTCGTACCGGCAGGTAGCCTCTTCGTCTCAATGATGTCCTGAAAGATTTTCTCTTTCTTATCATTGAATCGCGAGGCCCGAATCACCAGACGATTCTCATCACCAGACGTATAGTTCAGTGTGAATCTGAACTTCTTCTGAAGAACTGGGATAGCATACTGATCATACGGGGTTGTCGATGAGTTAACATTGATGTATGCCCCATCACCGTCTCGCCGGCCATTTCCAAACCACCACGTTCCCAGGGCGGGAAGCATGCTGGCCATCAGCGAGCCCTCCGAACAATCACGGTCCCAGCAGGAGTTCCAGCAGGAACCGGGTCATTCTTACCGAGGACCAGGATCTTGGAACCGTCTGTGGTCATCCCATCAACACGAAGCTTGAGATCCAGGTATCCCTTGATCCAGGGAATGATGAGTTCTCGGATCTTCTCACCAGGCGGGTTGGCGTAAGGATTGCCAACTGGGGCCCATTGACCACCATTTTGACCGTCCTCGGCAAGAACTCCGTCAGTGACATAGATGTGACCGATACTGAGCGAGTCGAGCTTCCGGAACACGTCTCGGTAGTTCAGTGAGTTTGTCGTGTGGACAGTTGCCCACCAACGAGTCGACGGATACTCTGCCATGTGCGCCGGAAGGATCGGAGTCTGCTCGTCATTCGTCAGGAACTTCTGTGCCGTGCCTTCATACATCATGCAGACGTTGAAGTCGAGCTTACACATCTCCTCAGAGATGTTGGACCCTGTGTTGATACCGATTACGAAGTTGTATCCTTCATTGGTTCGGATCGTGTCAATGAGATCCTTGTACCATGGGACTCGTCCGGCCTGAGTTCCCCAGCCATTGATCACCTCGTCGAGGAATACCCCCTGAACAAGATCACCGTACCACTGCTTAGCCCGCTTGAGTTGCTCGAGGATGTAGGTCTTGGTGAACTTATCTGGGTTTGGAATGCCAGCCCGACCTGGATTGTCTGCAGGAAGGCTTGCCGCACCGTACTGGGTCTTGATGTAGAACAGGATCTTCTTTACTCCAGCTGCAAGAGCCAGTTCCGCCTGCTTCTTGAAGTCCTTCTCGTAGGCTTCCCAGTCCCCGCTGTTGCGGTTCATGATGACATACCCAAGCTCATCACGGAACTTGAGGGTCTGTGCCCACTTGGAGAACTGCCCGGGCTTTCCATCCTGGTAGTAATCGGGCCAGTAGTATGTTACCGGCGAGTAGTACCTTGCTCCCGTCTGGAACGGGTTCAAGTTCTTTGCTACAAGAGCATTCGTGGCGTTCAGATCAACTCGATCTGCCTTGTGGGCCAGATCTGAAGCCACCTCGGTCTTGGTCGGGTAGTTCGAAAGATCAGCAGGAGTTCCGTCTCGTCCTGGTTTGCCAGGAGGGCCCTGAATGCCTGGGTCTCCCTTATCGCCCTTTGCGCCAGGCTTACCAGGGGGTCCGGGAGGCCCAGGAGTACCTACGCCCCCACCGCCTCCTCCACCACCGAAGGGGAGAGGGGAGATCTCATCGGTGGGATTAGAGGTCATGATGTCGATCTCTCCGCCCTGCGAGAGAGCAAGGTGCTTAACGAGGTCTACCTCGGGGGAGTCGACATAGATGGTGTGGGTCCAGGCGCCAGAAGGGGTTACTCCAGCGCCCGGAGCCAGCACCTCGACATTGACAGCACCAGCCTGGTCTGTCCGAATCGTAACCTCTCGCATGCCGACTGTAACACCATTGACAGTTGCCGTGGCACCAATAACATCAGGGATGATTCGGACCGTTGCCCGACCCTTTTCTCCTCCCGGGATAGTCCCGGTTAAAGTGCAGTATGGGGCTGCCATTGTCTAGCCTCCTACGGCTGTTCAGCGCGATCAAGCATCGCGTTTACTCGAGTGTTCGTATCGGGACCATAGATACCATCGACCTCTGCGCCGACAGCACTCTGGACAGCCTCGACGGTGTCGTCGTGGGCTTCTTCGGAAGCGTCTCCCCAGATGCCATCCTGCTCAGTTCCGACGACGGACTGAGTGAACTTCACACCGAAGGGGAAGGTCTTACCGCCCCAGGAGGAAGCACAGGCCAGAGCGTAGCAGCGGCTCCGAGTGTTGGGGCCGGCGACATTGTCGGGGTTGGCTCGAACGGCCCGCTGAAGGGCGCGAATGTCGGCAGGTCCAGACTTGGTTCCGCCATCGGAGTAGGCCGGCCGGATCACATAAGCGATCGAGCTATTACGGACTCGACGCCAAACGCCATTGCCAGCAGACTGAGAGCCATAGCTTCCAGACGAGGTATTACCCTCAATAGTCTGAAGTGTTCCGCCTCCGAGATTCTTCTCGACAAAGCCCACATGGTCTGTCCCGCCGCCGTCCCAGTCGAAGATGACGACATCCCCTGGCTCTGCGTCGTAAACTGATACGAAGTAAGCTGTGGGGTGCTGACGAACCTTGTTGACTGTGTAATCTGTGTTGAAAGAGAACCCCCCAATAGCGTCAATCTGTCCGCACTCGTCCAGGCACATGCTAACGAAGAGCATGCACCACCACACAGAGTCGGACGGTCCAGCAAGCCACTGCTGACCAGTTCGGGCAGCCCAGTAACGGCCGGCTTCTGATCCAGGCTGGGGGTCATCTGGAGCATAGTATCCAATCCTCGCGGCGGCACGAGCGAGGACCTGCTGTGCAACGCTCACTGCATCACCTCAGTAGTCTGGGACACATGAATGTCCTTGTCTTCCATAGGGTCGGTCCCGATATGAGCCTGTGGGGAGAATGCCTCATCAGGGAACTCTTCGTGCTTTCCCATAATCATCCCTTCGAGCCAAGCGCCTGTCGCCTAGCTCTGTTCAGATCCCGGTTCCTAGACAGAATGTCGGCCCGGGACATCTTCTTCTCAGGCTGATTCTTCTCGTTGCAGACTCGAATCAGCGTTAGTAGACGGTTGATGTGCCACTTCTCGCACTCAAACGGGATCTGGCATGCGATCATCCAGTAGTAGATCAACTCAGATGATGTGTACTCACCGGAATCTTTGTCACCATCTCTGTTGACGAAGGTGGTGGCGGTCTTGGTGTCGGCCATGTAATTGCTTACACGTTCGATTTCACTAGCGGGGATCCTATCGAGGAGCTCCGGATCATAGTCCTCGTCAGTAATCATACACTTGATGTAGAAGAGCATCTCTTCGGAAGTGACATTATCATTACCAATAAGGTATTTGTGGGTGACCGACTCCCATTTTGACAGTGCGATCAGGTTGTGCTCCAGGTGTAGTTTCCCGCCGGGCAAAGACACGAAAGTTTGTGTCTCCTCGTCGAATCCCTCGAGGTCGGGGATAGAAACTATAAGCATTGCAGGCACCGAGGGCCCAGGAGTCTGGGTCTCTGAGCCCCCGGTGTAATCTTATCCTGCAGATCAGGCGCCGAAGTGGGCCTTGATCTCGTCGGGCAGAAGCAGCTTCGGCTCAGTGGCCGTGCCACCTCCAGTAGCGTCGGAACCAAACAGCTTGGTCTCGAGAGCCTTCAGCTTTCCAGGGTCGACGTCTAGCGATGAGATGGTCAGCGAGGAAGTCGGCTTCGCGCCGGTCACGTTGACAGGCGTGGTCGAGATCTCCCAGGAGAACGAGATCGCCTCAGGAGAGTCGTTAACCGTCTTGTAGCCCTTCTCGGAGGGAGAAGCCTTACAGCCGTACAAGACGTGGAGCTTGTAGCCCTTGTCCTGGCCAGCGACGTCGTCACCAATCTTGGTGCGGTACACCAGACCAAATGCGACGCGGTCCTGCTGACCGATCTTAACGCCCTTGGTCAGAGTGGTGGATCCGTCACAAGCCTCGAACTCGTCGGGGTAGGTATAGGCCTCGATGGTACCCTTCATCTTCTCCGCGGAGAGCAGAGACAGGTACAGAATGTTGTCGGCGTAGAGGTCGGTCGCCTCGGCGCCCTCAGGCTTCTCGGAGATAGCGGTGATACCGTTCCAAGCAACGCCCTTGCCGTAGTTCTTGGTGGCCGGGTCATACACATACAGTGCACAGTGGTCGACACCAGTCTCAATACGGCGCTCACCAGTCTTGTCCCAGACAAGTGCAGCCATGTTTTCTCCTAATAGTATAGGTCGAATAGGTCGTGATAGAGGTTGTCCACCACCTGCCTAGTCATATGACGACTAAGCGGGAGGTCTTCTATTTTGGTCCGTGCCGGGTCCTCTGGGTGTCGGGCAATCAGGGTCACCTGATATCGGTTCGCCTTGATGTATTTGCAGTTATCGGCATACATCGGATCGCCCGGAGTACGCTCGTATATGATACAGGGATACGAGAGCTTAACAGACGGGAGCGGCTGGTAGTACACCCGATTCGACTGAAGAATCTCAGTCAGAATGTTATGGAGTTCCAGACGTCGGTCCATTGTACACCCCCGTCATCTCGAGAACCAGCCGGGGGAACTTCAGTTCGACGTATGAGACTTTCCAAAGTCCCCCCAGCCAGCGAACGTACCTGAGATTCTGGACATTATCCGTAATGTAACCGTCAGCAATCACGCTGATCTGGTTACTCAGGTTAATAGACCCAAGAATCTCATCGCTGCTACCAAAGCGACGTGCTTCACGGAAGATGTCGCCATAGTACTGCTTCTCGATGATCTTGTCTTCCCAAATTCCCGGCGATGTTTGGACCTGCGTAGCGAATCCTATGTCACCGAAGAATTTGGCCATCTATCACGGCTCCGGAACGACGTTCCCGTCCTCAGACTTACGCTCAACGATGATCGCAGACTTCGGGTGAGTCAGCGCACCGGAGAGACGGGTCTCCAGGAGGTAGTGGTACTGGTTGAAGCTGATGTCAAAGTCCTCGGCAGCAAACAGCTGCCCACCCTTGTCCGCGCCAATGGTGTAATCGGACATGTTGACAATGATACCGAGGGCATCAACAGCGCCGTTCTTGGCAGAGGTGCGCTGCAGGCCCTTCATCAGCGGGACCTTGACGATCTTCGAGACGCCGACGTAGTCAGCAAGCTCGGAGATGCTACGGAACAGGCGGTGACCCATCTTGTCCTTCAGCAGAAGGATCTCGGTAACCATGTGAGGCTCAGCGAACCAGGTCGGGTTACCGGCACCGTCGTAGTCGTCCATTGCGCGGACGATAGAGTCCAGGACGTCCTCGGTGGTGGTGGCCTTGGCAAGGATGACACGCGGAGCGTAGAGCGAGTCCTCCTTGTAGATGGGGCGGATGCAGTCCTCCTTGATCTTGTCCTTGGAGGAAGCCTGGCGACCATCGCCGATGAGGACCGCTCGACCGAGCTCCTCCTCGATCATGATCTTCATCTCGCCACGGATCCAGGACACGACATCGAAGTCGGTGATGTCCAGGATGTCGTCACGGTCCAGACGCTGCTTCTTGTAGATGGTGGTCGGCGAGGTGACACGCTGCAGCAACGTGAAGACCTCGTCTTCCTTCTTATTGCCCTTAATGTAACCCTTGGCACGAGCCTCGTCGGCAGTGATGTCGGCGAAGCGGGTGCGAATGCGGGAGAAGGGCGAGTGCTTGGCGCCACCGACGACAGCGTTAACCCAATCGGTCTTGCGCTTAATGAACTCGGGAGTGTTCCAGAGGTCCTTGGCCTCAGGGAACAGAGTCTCGATCTGCTTGATACCATAGGCATCAGCGTGAGCCAGGATGGCCTGCTTCAGAGAGCCGCCGGAACGAGCGTCCTCGAAGATGGTCTCAACCTGAGCGTGGGTCAGGACAGGGAGCTCCTCAGTGTCAGCGGAGCCCTCGAACACATTCTTGTGAGCCAAGTCGTCTTCCTCAGTAGTAGTGTCGGAATGGGCGGTATCCTCGACCTCTTCAGTCTCAGACTCCTCCGCCTCCTCATCGGCAGACTCAACAAGCTGCCCGACGATGGCATATACCGCCGTCTTCTGCTCCTCGGTCATACCGTCGAAGATCTCCCCGAGAGTGGGGTCGTCCTCGTCGCCCTCAGCGTCGGCCTCAGGCTCCTCCTCGGCGTGCTCGACGTCTTCCGTCTCCTCCACCTCGAAGTCCTCATCCTCATCGCCGTGAGAGACGAAGTCGAGATCCTCATCCGTGTAGATCACAGCTGCAATCTCCTCCCCTTCGTCACCATGCTCGATGGAGACTTGGTCAATGAGAGCGCCAGGGTTGGCGCCGCGGAGCACCAGGCTCACCTCGACGAGCTCGCCGTGGACAACGTCATTGCCCTTAGCACGAACGTGGGTAGCATAGATACTCATCGCCTTTACGTCGCCGTTTCGGACCATCTCTCGAGCAGTCCGCCCACGGTCGGTGTTGTTCAGATGGGCGTAGGCGTAAACCCCATCCTCACGGACCTCGAGGTCGGCATGCCCAAGGACGTTCTCAACATCCCCGTGCTTGTGCTGCCAGACCAGAGGTACGGTCTTCCCGTCATACGCCGCAAATGCGCCATGTCGGATTATCTTGTTATCCGAGCACCGAACATCATTCTTGGTGGCGTAGCCGGAGAAGTCGCACTTAACTGCCATTTTGACTACTCTCCATCAGTTCGGAAATTGGTACGTCGGCAGCTGGGACTTCATCGAGTGGCGCTTCGGCCGTCGGTTCCATCTCGGTTGCCGGGTTGATGTTGGAGTTCACCAACTGGTCTGCCGTCTCTTCGTCAGACTGAGGCCAGCCGAACTTCGGTCGAAGCTCATTGGCTGTGCCGATCTCATTACGCTTGACGGAGTCGACCAGCGTGGACATCTCCTCGAGCGGGACGTTGAGGAACGGATCCTCGATCGCCATGATCCGCTGCTTCTGCGTTCGGGCAGTCTTCGTGAGGAATGTCCGGGTGAGGGCATCAGTGATCGCCTTCAGAACTGGGCGAACCGTGCGGTTCTGGTAGTTCAGCATCTGGCGAGCATCGGCCTTGCCGTTGAAGACATCTTCCGTCATTCCGAGCTGGTTGTACAGCTGCGTCGTGAGCCACTGGATCTGGCTCATGAGGTTGTTCTCGGACGGTCGGTTCAGCTGGGTGATTCGCTCGGCACCATCGGTGTAAGCGATACCGTACTGAGAGCCCGCGAGCTGATCCTCAATCGCCTTACGCCTGGCTTCTGCCTGCTGCTTCTTCAACTCAGTCTTGACCACGTAGGGAAGCTGAATGATAATATCCAGCTTTCCTGATCCAGACTGTTTGTCGATTGCGTCAAGCAGATGCAGCTTCTGCGTCAGTCGCTGCAGCGTAGAACTCGGAGCGTTCATGACACTGTACAGAGGGTTCTGTACAACAGCTACGAATTCCTTATCAAGCGTGAGCTGTTCTCGCTGTCCAGTTTGGTCGTTGTACACTTCCACCCGGACGTGGCGCGGATACCAGTTAAGGATAGTCCCAACACGCATTGACTTGACGTCGTATCCCTGTGTCATGTCTGGACTTACGTCCGTATCGACAGGGACGATAGCCACCGCACCTTCCTCGAACAGAGTCAGGACGAGATCCTGGAAGAATCCCTGCCCAGTCTGGTCAATGTTAGCGCTGAGAGCAAGACACTCATCAAGGTAGCTTCGGTAGTAGCTCTTGAGGTTGCCATTCTCATCAGTCTTGACGTGGCGGATCGGAACATTTGAGACATCGATAGCGATCTGGTTGTAGATGCTAGTGACGATGGTCTGATCGCCGACGACAGGACGGTAGTTCAGGTTCGGATTCCCGAATGTCCACGATCCGTATTCCGGTGTGAAGTTCTTCTTGTCCGGAGACCTTGTAAATGCATTCCAGGCATGGCTCAATCGATCACTAAGACCCATTTCACCTCCTCGCTCATTCGAATGCCTCCTTGTTGATCTTGTATGCCACGAAGGCATCCATCAGAGCAGCCACCGAGTCGATCTTCTCTTCCGAGCGTTTCTTCAGCAGCTTCCGGTTTCCGTTGGTATCCTCGAGAGTGACACAGTTTCCCATAGTGAATGACATGAGTTCCTGGTCGAAGATGAGAAGGCGCTCTGCAGCAAGCTTCTTCAACTCACCGAGGGGAACCGATTCAGTTCGGGCTCCCTGGATCACCTTCTCAATACCATACGGTCCGTTCTCCTGTTCCCATCGAGTAACGAACTCCTTGGCGTTGTACGGGTCGAACCCGAATGCCGAGACGTCGTACTTCTGGTCCTCGATGTGTTGGTCCAGATCCTCGTATACTTCCATCATGTCCAATACAGTTCCCTCCATGACTCGGAGGGTTCCTTCTTGAATGAACTGGTCATACTTCTGGCGTAGTGCTCCGGGCAACTTCATGAGGGTCAACTCGGAGATGTACGCTAGTGTTTTAACTCCAAACGCTTGGTTTCGGAGTGGGAACAGGAAGGTGAACGCACAGAAGTCATCACCCTGAGACAAGTCGGCGCCCATGGCGCATTGCATGTTCCAGAAGGTGTTCTTCCTGTGCGGGATCGTCTCCTCGTAGGTGAAGAAGTAGGTGTATCCCTCCATGGGGATTCCGAACCTCTTGGCGAGGATGTCATTTCGAGCAGCAGGGGCTTGTTCCATTCGCTCGACGTCCTGCTGGTACCGATCATAAGACACAGTGATGCCGATGTTCGGTTGGGCTTTAACCCACATAGCAGGATCTGCTACCTCTTCGATTTTGTCGAGTCGGTAGTAGAATATTGAGATGTGAGGAGCGATGTATTCGCCCTTCAGGATTTTGAGCAACTCCATCTTCATGGTGTCGCCCACCGCATTGCGGATGGTTCCCTCGGAGGAGACGGCCAGAATGACCGGATCATCAACCTTCGAGGCTCCCTGCTCGAGCGCGCCAACCACGTCTTCTCGAATGTCTCCCGAGAGCCATTCATCAACTGTGCAAACCTTCGGGCGCAGGCCTTGGAGCTTATCGATTGACATGGGGCGGACTTCAAGCAGGGAGCCCGTCAGGAAGTTTTCAACGCCCTTCTTCGTAGCAACCAACTTCTGGCGGTTAGCCCTCGCGCCAGTTGTATTTTGAAGGGATCCCTCAGTGAGGAACTTGTACAGCGGACCTCGGGCACGGGTGATAGCGGTCCGGAATGGACCCATCACCTCTTCTGCCTGCTTCATGGTCGGAGCCGTAGCGATCTGATGCGTCGTGGTAGTGTCAATCACCATGAAGTAATTCTGGATGAGAGACATGTACATCGACTTCGCTGCTCCACGAGCAACAATCAGATACTGCTTGATCGTAAGACGCTTCTTTACTGTTTTGGTCTCGTATCGACCGCCGACTCCGTCCTCGTAAGGGACGAAGACCTGGCGATCCTCGAAGTAGTACCAGCCAAGTAGCTGTTCGGCCCAGAGCTTGAAGCTGTCGAGTAGATGGAGGTCGGCCCCGTCGGACAGCGTGAGCTCATTCTCGCAGTATGCGATGAATCCTTCTACGGCTTGGTCGTCGTAGTAGTACTCGGGGTTCGCTATGAGCGAATCGATTCGATTCATCTCACAGGAGATCTCTTCGCATACTGGAATCTCGCCTCGGATGACTGAATCCCTGAACTGTCCGTAGTATTTTGGTACTGCGGTGTTCGAGAGCATTACTTCAGCGGGCTCCCCGGATTGCGAGGACGACGCTTCTTCTTAGGCGATGGCTTAGTCTGCTTATAGGACTTGGGCTTCTCGATCAGCTTCGGCTTAGGTTTTGCTTTTGGAAGCTCAGAAGCCTTTGGCTGCTTGAACGCCACATCATAGGCTTCCTTTACGGCCTGATGTGCTGCCTCAGCAGCTTCAGCAGCCTTCTTAGCCTTCTTCTGCGCAGACTTAGATCCGGCGGCAGAATCAGCCTTTGCTACCTTAGCAGCTAGGCCTCCGTCGAAGGTATTATCGAACGCCGAGCGTAGAAGCTTGTTCCCTGCGTAGGTTCCAGCCTTGGTGATAGACCCTTCGAGGATCTGTCGAGTGACCTCGCGACCTCGAATAAGGTGGCGATCGGCCTTGAGCTCCCGATAGCGTTTCTCTTGCTCCAGCCTGGTAATTCGAGACTTGAGCTCGGCGTCGCTGAGCTTTCGGTAGCCCTTCTTGGCGAACTTCTTTCGGGCCTTGATCTCAGCCTTGCGCTGGGTTCTGGCGATGGTTCGCTCTTGGTGGCGTTCGTGGGCCTTCTGGACAGTCTTGACTCCGCGCTTTGTGGCGCTGACTGTTCCAGAGACGGTCTTTGCGGTTCCACGGCCAGCCTTTCGAAGTGCCTTGGCGGTTGCGGCACGTCCAGCAGAGGCCTTCTTTCGAATGACACCCCACCGCATGCCTTTTACACCGTGGTGGGCTAGGACTTCCCCTCCGTCTGGTAGATCAGTCTCCATGCTGCCTCCTCGATCAGCTTCTGGTATGCCGTGACCAAGAAGGAGTTTCCTGGCGGGTCGAACATGAGCCGGACTTTGAGTGAGACGTACGACTTTATAGCCGCTTCATCCTGAATGTCCGGAAAGACGGACCACTTAGATTCCTTCTCAATGATCCCGAGGCATTTTGGCCCCAATTGTGCGAGATCCATCCGTGCGGAGTTGATGTACATCAGGATCTGGTCGTCGAAGGCGTCATATCCCGGGACAATTCCGAGCGCCTTCTTTACGTCTTCAAGAATCGTTCCCATTAGATCCTCCAGGGAGCTTGATCATTCGGTCGACGCTCAACAACTCGTGGTGTCAACCTCGATCGGTCTCCGAAGTGTATCGCGTTGTGGGTGTTCTTGGTTGTCGTGATGAGAAACTCTGGCTCAAGGATGTCTGGATTGAATTCCTCTAGATCTTTGGGCTGGATTGGGTTCATGTGGTGAATCAGCGGCATGTACTTGATGTCCAGGCCTTCGATTCCGAGATCACAGGCTTCATCCCGAGCCAGAACAAAGTTCCTGACCTTTTTCCACTCGGTTGAGGAGTAGAATCTTTGGTTCAGGTATCTATCGAAGCCAAACGTAGCGGTTCCGATCTGTCCATCGAGTGATAGATAGTCGAATCGTTCTTCAAACGTTGGCAGTCGAACCAAATCAGAGTACGTCCGTAACATCCCCCGCTCCAGAGTATGTTCGGAAGGCTTCGATCGCTTCTTTGGCAATCTTCTCAGCTTGCTCAGCACTCACGAGTGCCGTCTTCTTCGCTTCGAGGAGTGCAGTTTCGTTTCTCAGCTTCTCAACCTCGAGCTGTTCTCTTGTGGAGGCAAGCTTGAGGTAGTGGTTCACCGTTGTTGCCGGTGCGGTTCCCTCTCGAAGCTGCTTCTCAGCAAGCTCAAGGGCCAGATTGATCATCTGCGCCTCGCGTTGCTCTACAGTTCGAGCGGGTTTCGAGGGGGTTGAGGCCCTTTTACCCATAGTTGCTCCTTAGATAGAGGGCGTTTGGGGCCAATTGAGGACTAGATTCTAGGGCCCGATGTGAGCGAGACCAGCAGGAAGAAAGGAGCACACAAAAACTTCCTGTGAGCCCTAGAACCTAGACCCCAATTGGCTTTCCAAATATCCCTCCGGGGAAAATATGGAG